>ERZ772974.2966-NODE-2966-length-10167-cov-16.472706_pt1 | contig 10167 bp, 12 predicted proteins | sample MGYA00580671_ERZ772974 | MGnify/ENA primary metagenome ERZ772974 (study PRJEB29015, sample SAMEA2738065) | human oral metagenome | biome: human oral; feature: human-associated habitat; material: saliva | place: China | collected 2218 ... | reverse complement strand
GTTCAACGACGTTAACTACTATGACAAACAAGAATATATGGATAAACACAAATATATAGTAATTGAAACTCCAGAGAGAAAATACTATTATGAAGCAGCATTCTTAACAATTGTACCAGAAACAACTTCCTTCTATCGTTTAGATTTTGAAGGTGATGAAGATTTCTTAAATCAATTAACTAACGTTAAAAAAGATGCAACAACTAAGAATGATAGTGTTCAACTTAAAGCTACAGACAAATATTTAGTATTATCTACTTGTCGTGAGGAAGATGAGACAATCAGATCTAATCTATACCTACGTCAAATCCCAGACAATGAGATGAGTGATTTTGAAGCTAAACATAAAGATGAATTAAAATATGTAGCTAAAAGATAATAAATTAAAAAAGCAATCCAGTGATTATAATCACTAGATTGCTTTTTTCTATGTAGTAACATTATGTTTAGGCATTATTCTAAACTCTCTAATTAAGAAGAATAAAGAAACTGAGAATGCACAAAGGTCTGTAATAGGAGTAGCATAGATTACTCCATTAATACCAAAGAAATGAGAAAGAATAAATAACATTGGTATTAGCACGATAAGCTGTTTAGTTAAGGCGATAGTTACACCAATTTTTGGTTTTCCTATTGCAGAAAAGAAGGTTGAACTTGAAATTTGAACACCATTTATAAAAGTAAATAGTAAGAAGAATCTCATATATTTTACTGCAAATTCAAAGTATAGTTCATTACCATTCCCAAATAGACTAACAATTTGTTTAGGGAAAATCTCAAATATTAAGAAAAATGTTATCGAGATAATCATTGCATATTTCATAGTATATCTCATAGTAGTACGAACTCGTTCGTATTTTTTAGCTCCGTAATTATATCCGAAAATTGGTTGAGCCCCTTGAATTAATCCGATGATAATAGCTATAAATATTATATTAATTTTAGCTACAATACCTGCAACTGCAATGGGAATATCGTTACCGTATACAGAATTTGTACCGTGAATGTTTAATAAATTGTTTGTTACGATTTGTGCAATCATATTAGAGCCCTGGAAAACAAACGAGGGCATACCGAAGCCTGCTGCTACTTTTAATAAAGGAAGTCTAGGTATAAAATCTTGTTTATTAAATTTAACACTTTTAAATCTTGGAAAATAAAATAATAGAATCATCGCAGATAAAAATTGACTTATTACTGTAGCCCAAGCTGAACCAGCGATACCCCAACCAAATCCAAAAATAAAAATAGGATTAAGAATAGTGTTAAGAACAGCACCAAAAATAATAGCAAACATAGAGTATTTTGGACTATTATCTGAACGAACAATTGGATTAGTACTGATAGAAATTAATAAGAACGGAATACCTAAAGAAGTAATTCCAGCGAATGTCATCGCATATTCTAAAATTTCATCAGTAGATCCAAATGCATACATAAGTGGCTTTAAGAAAATATGTACTAAAATTGTAATAATAATACCTATAATAAATAGTGAAGAAACTGCAGTACCAACAACGGATTTAGCTTTTTCAGGATTTCCTCTTCCTAGCTCAAGATTAAAGTTAGAGGCTGCACCGATTCCTATCATTAAACCTATAGCTAAGCAAATAGTTGTAAGAGGAAAGGCGACATTTGTTGCGGCATTACCTAGGTAACCAACACCTTGACCGATAAAAATCTGGTCAATTACACTATACATTGCATTAATAATATTAGCTGTAATAGCGGGCCACGCAAATGATATAAGTAATTTTTTTATAGGTTTTGTACCTAGTGGATTTTCTATATAATTTTGTGTTTTTTCCATATAAGTTCCTCCTTAAGTTATTTTATTCAATAGTACGAAGAAAGTAGAAATTTCTTCTTCAGTCAAGTTTTTAAGAACTTCTTTTTCAGCTGTATTTAGTAGGTTAGAGTAAGTTGACAAAACCTTTTTACCTATTTCAGTTAAATGTAATGTAAAAGAACGTCTATCTTTAACTCCACGCTTTCTAATAACAAAATTTTGTTTTTCTAGTGCATCGATATTACGACCAACTATATTTCTATCTTTTCTATGGATTTCAGCAAGTTGAGCTTGGGTAACTCCTTCATTTTCTGAAATGTAGATAAGAGTAATGAAATGTCCATGTGTAATACCTATCTCAGCCAGAGGTTGTTTAGTATAACTTCTCATGTTCTCTAATAGTGTAATAAGCTTATAACCCAACGCATCTTTTAACATAAATTCACCACCTAAAATAATATAGCTAATATATTATATACTTAGTATACTATTTTGTCAATGCAAAAAAAGAAAACACTGAAATCAATATGTATCATACTAATTCTTCAGTGTTTTCTTGTTGTTAATGAAAATTTGACTCTGTTTGAACAGACATAGAAATTTAGTAATAACTAATGTTCTAAACCACCCGTTATTTTTGTATCTTCTTTATCATAATAATTAACAGCAGTTTTTATTATTAATTTCAAAGCAATGATAATATCTTCTTTTTTCATATATGGCATGTTAGGTTTATCTGCCACTTGTTCTTCAATATATGGGATATGAATAAATCCAGCTTTAATATTTGGATATTTTTTTGAAGTTAGGTATAAAGATTCATACATAATATGATTGCAGACAAAAGTTCCAGCAGTATTAGAAATAGCAGAAGGAATATTATTTTTATTCAATTCATCAACAATGGCCTTTATTGGTAGTGTAGAAAAATATGCATTTTCACCATCTTTTCTTATGATTTCATCAATAGGGCTATTTCCGACATTATCTGGAATTCTAGCATCATCAATATTAATTGCTATGCGTTCTGGTGTAATCTTACTTCTTCCACCCGCTTGACCAACACAAATAACGATGTTAGGAGAAAATGATGCTATATTTTCTTCTAAAACACGTGAGCTATCTTTGAAGACTGTAGGTAGGGTAATTTTCTTAATTTCTATATCATCAATATTGTCTGGTAAGCTATTAATACATAAACTAGAAGGATTAATACTCTCTCCACCAAACTTATCAAAACCAGTTATTAATACTTTCATAAAGCACCTCGTAATTTTTAAAAAATATATTGCAATAATTAACTTAATAATATAAGCTGGTAATTATTACATCTCAATTAATTAAATTTTTAAATTATACTAATTATAAAACAGTTTAGAAAATTTGAAAATAGCATTTTTATAATTTATAAGATAAATTGTAATTAGTAGTAAAATAAGAGCTAAAAAATCAAAAATTTATCAATTTCAATTTTCAGATTTTTGATGATTGAATTTACATTATTCTGAAAAAGTGTTATAATATATTTACTATCTAAGATGTATTTTGTGAAAGGATAAGTTTTACTTTATTACTAGCCAATAAAATAAGGTTATGTGTAGTAATTTGTTATAACTTGGGAGGGGAAGGTTATGTATCGTACAAAAAAATATTATGATAATAAGTTGTATATTGTTCAACTTATTACCATAATTTCTATATTGCTAAGAACTATAGTAAATTTGACATCAATTTTTATTATTCAAGTTATCTTGGATAGTTTAATATCTAAAGACTTTGAGAAAGTTTATCATTTTGTTAAATATTTGATAGTAGTATTAGTATTTTATTTTTTATTGTTATTTCTTTCTCAATATTTTTTAAGAAAACTTTTCTTTCTTGGAAATTTTTCTGTTTTAGAGTATTTTTATGATAAGTTTTTAAAAAGTGAATATAATGATTTTAAAGAAGTAAAAAGTGGTGAAATATTATCTAAGTTAACGTCAGATAGTATAAAGATATCAGATTGGTATTCTCAAGGTAAAGTTATTTTAGTAACGCAATCTTTTATTTTGTTTTCTATATTGATGTTTATGTGTAGGTATAATGTTTTGATAACACTTATATTATTTTCTATAATACTTTTATGTTTTTTTATTATAAAACAAATAAGTAAGAAGCTTTCGAATTGTATGAAGAGTGAACAGAAATTATTAGGTGAAACTAATCAATATATACTTCAGTCAATATTAGGTTATTTTGATTTAAAGCAATTAAACAAAGAACAGTACTTTATAGATTATCTTAAAGAAAACATAATAAATAAGAGAATAAAGGTTAATACTGATTTAGCAAAATATTTTTCACTATATGTAGGTATATCCGCTACTGTTGCATTTATATTACCTATTGTCTCTCTATTGCTTTCAGTGTATTTTATAATATATAAAGATTTTTCCGTAGGTTCGGCTATTGCAATATTTTCTACAGTTAGAATGTTAGATGAACCTATAAATTCTATATCAGATAAAATAACTGTTAGGCAGACTGCTCATAAGATAGAAAGTGAGTTATCTAAGACTTTCAATAATAAAAGCAATGAAGAGAAAGAAGTATTAAAATTAAGTAAATTTAACAGTGTAAATATGAATATATCTAGTTTTTATTTTAAGGATAATCTGATTTTATCTGATTTTAGATTAGAAATTAATAAGTGTGATTTTCTAGTTTTAAAAGGAAGAAGTGGTGTAGGAAAGACGACAGTATCTAATCTTATATTAAGAAATTTACAAGAAGGTACATATAAGTTAGATGGGAAAGTCTTAATCAATGAAAAAGATATATATAAGAATAATATACAAATTTTAGGAGGGTTTCTAAAAGTAAATCAAGAACCATATATATATGAAGCTACAATAAGAGAGAATATTCTCTTAGGTGATTCATACGAGGAAAGACTTGATGAGATAGTTAGATTATTACACCTGCAAGAATTGATTGACAAACTAGGATATGATTATTTATTGAAAGAAAACGGAAAAAACTTAAGTGGTGGAGAAAAGCAAAGACTAGAGTTGGCTAGAATATTAATAAGGAGACCTGAGTTTATTATTTTGGATGAACCAACAAGTGCTATGAATACAAACTTGAGTGAGTTAATAGCAGAAAATATTTTTAACTACTTAAAAGAACATAATATTACAAGTATGGTAATAACTCATAGTAAGGAATTCGACAAATTTGCTACAGATATTATAGAGATTAAATAAGAGTAAGAACAACATTATAAATATTTCCGCAGATAAGTAATACTTATACATGAAGTAAGATGTTACTAATTTTTTAAAAAAATCTGATATAGTGACTTAGAAATTTTGTTTTATAAAAACTAATTTTTCTAAGTCTTTCTTTGTTGTTTTATTTACGACTAATTTTGAAAATCTAATAAAAAAGTCTAAAATTATAAAAAAGTTTATATAGGATAGACATAACGGTTCATTATTAACCTCTAAAATAGCTTTATAAAAGATTTTTAGATGACTTATAGACTTTATGGGGAAGATTCGACAAAATCAACTTCTCCAAAATCAAGACTTTTGAATCACTCCCTTTAGGAGATAAATTGTAATTAATTATTAAAAGTGATATTATTAAAATATAAGAGGTGAGGATTTTGTCTAGAGAAGAAAAATTAAGAACAATTATTAGCACGATAGATAACTCTGAATACAGCGCTACTAAAAAAAATGTCACTGATAAGTGTATGATGAGAACATTTAAAGAAGCTAACGAAACTTGGTTAGCTGACGCTTATTCTAAGAAAAAGTATGCTGATTATAAACCATTTCAATTTGTTGATGGTGAGGGAGTAAGATGCTCAATATATCTAAGTGGTTGCTTATTCGCTTGCAAAGAGTGTTTTAATGAAAGTATCCAAAATTTTAATGCGGGGCAATTATATACGAAAGAAATAGAAGATCAAATAATACGAGATTTAAATAATTCATATGTACAAGGACTAACAATTTTGGGAGGAGAGCCTTTTCTTAATACTCAAGTAGCTAGAATGTTAGCTAAAAGAGTTAGAGATGAGTTCGGTTCAACAAAAGACATTTGGGTATATAGTGGGTATACATATGAACAACTTCTAAACGGTAGTGAAGATAAAAAAGAATTATTGAGCTTATGTGATGTATTGGTAGATGGACCGTTCATGATTTATTTGAAAGATCTAAGCTTAAGATTTAGAGGAAGTAGTAACCAAAGAATTATAGATTTAAAAAATTCCAGTAAAGATAATATAGTGTTATATTTAGAATAGTAATATTCACAATGGAATTACTTTTAATAGAATATTTTTCGTGATATAATAATTATGTTAACAATTAGGGAATTTATTATTTCTCTAATTGTTTTTGTTAATTAATTTATTGAAAGGAGATTGAAAGTTGAAAAATATTATTGAAATTTTTCGAAATGATATAAAAGAAGTATTTAGAAAAACTAATACCTGGATAATAATAGTAGGATTAATTTTTCTACCATCGATGTACGCGTGGCCGAATATATTATCTTCATGGGATCCATATGGGCATACAAATAATATTAAAGTTGCTGTTACTTCTGAGGATAATGGTGCTACTGTTGACGGGAAAGAGTTAAACTTAGGTAAAAGTTTAGTTGAAGGATTGAAAAACAATAAAAATCTTGATTGGCAGTTTGTATCTAATAAACAGGAAGCTGAGGACGGGGTAAGAATAGGTGACTATTATGCGAGTATCGTCGTACCGAAAAATTTCAGTCAAGATATGACTTCTGTTAGTAGAACAGAACCCCAAAGGGCGATAATTGAGTACACGGTAAATGAGAAGATTAATGCAATTAGTCCAAAAATAACTAATAGTGGTGCTTCAGCGATTGCTAATAATATTAGTAAGAGTTTCGTTGAAACGGCAAATGGAGTAATTTTTGAAAAACTACATGAAGCCGGTATTAAATTTGAAGAAAATTTACCATCAATAGAAAAAGCTAAACAAGAAATTTTTAAATTGAATGAAAACTTTTCTACATATGAAGCGAGTTTAAATGAATTAATAGGAAAAGTAGAACATGGTTATAATATATTAAATACAGTTCAAAATACTTTACCTGAAATAGATAGAGCAGCGACTAATAGTATTATGCTAGCTGATAAAGCAGGTGTAACAATTAACAATATTCAAGGATTTAATGATAGAATGCTACCTATTATTAGTAATCATTTAAGTGTAGTTGAAGAAGTATCAAAAGAAGCAAATATTATAGCAAAAGAAATTCAAAAAAAACCAGATAGAACAGAAGAAATTAAAGCTAGACAAAAAGCTTTAGATAGCAGACTCCAAGCCAGTAGAGAAAGACTACAACTTGTAAAGAATATTTTCGAATATTTTAATAACCTATCTAATGAAAGATTATTTAATAATCAACTAGCCAAAGTTACAAATCTAGAAAATGATATTAGTAAAGTAAAAGAGATTAATATTAATATTTATAATAAGATGGATCACTATGATGAAATTGCAGATACTTTGAAAGAAGAGTTTGTAAATAAATCAGCTAGAATAAATGAACTTTCAACAGATATGAATACTAAGTTAAATAGCGAAGTTTCTCCATTAATATCACAAGTTCTTAGTAAGGCAGATGTTAATATTAATAAAGTGAGTGGAATAATAGCCCAGGCTCAAGGAGAGCTTCCAGCTGTAGAAAGAAAACTATCAGAAACTGAAGCGAAAATAAGTAATGCTCATAGTAAGTTATTAACATTACAAGCTTATATGCCGTCAGCAAAAAGTAAAATTCAAAAACTAACGGACGAAATAAAAAAAGCTGATGGTGAAGTAGATAAAAACCAGCTGTTTAATTTATTAAAAGTCGATTATAAGCAACAAGCTGAATTCTTCGCAAATCCGGTAAAACTTCAAGAGAATAAACTTTATCATATAGAAAATTACGGATCAGCAATGACTCCATTTTATACAGTTTTATCTATTTGGGTTGGATCATTATTAATGTCTTCGTTATTAACTACTAAGGTAGAAGACGAAGAAAATAAATATAAACCATATCAAAAATACTTTGGTAGAGGATTATTGTTTGTAATAATTTCTTTATTCCAGACATTAATTATAACTTTAGGTGATATGTATGTTCTAGGTACTCAGGCGACATCACCATTTAGATTTGTTATATTTGCATTATTAATATCTTTACTATTTTCATCAATTATTTATACAATAGTATGTATTTTAGGAAATGTAGGGAAAGCAGTTTGTATTATATTATTAGTACTGCAATTAGGAAGTTCAGGGGGAACATTCCCGATTCAGATGACTTCAAAATTCTTCCAAACATTATATCCAAAAGTACCGTTCACTTATTCAATAGGATTACTACGTGAAGCGGTAGGTGGTGTATATGCTCCAGCTGTGCACCGTGATATAAAAATATTATTTATATATCTAATTATCGTTCTTGTAGGTGGAGCGATTCTAGTTAGTCTAAAAGCACGTTCAGTAAAATTAAGTAGAGAAAGAGAACGTTCTAAGTTATTCTTATAGAATATAATTTTTAGTAGAGGTTAAGTAGTTACAATTTTTGTTGTATTACTTAATCTCTACTTTTATGAATTTAACTTCACAATTTAATTATTTTATAAGATGTAGCAAGGAGAGTAGAAAGTTAACTTTATCAGTTTAAGGATATGGAAGTCCTCGAGGTTGTTTAGGGATAAACGGTGGGTATTACTACGCTTACAGTTGGTGTGAATTATAAACTAGAACTATCTGAATTTTTGGAGAAACTAACAGCTATTAGGAAATTGCCTAAGAATGCGATTGAAGATAAAACTAAATGGATGTATAATAGAGGTGTGAAAAAGAATGGTGTAATTCACGGAGCATGTAATGATGAAAATAATCCTTATCAAGAGAAACTAGATTGAATATGCTAAAAAATTCTACTAAACGATAAGAACTATGATGTTAAGAATGAAGTGCATATAATTTCTAAAAATACTAATTTTATAGGACAAGATGTAAGGAAAATATATAATCACATATTTGTAAATGAGAATAGTTTAGAAAATGGATTACGAAGATTTGATCCAAGTTATGGTACGATGGATCTTGGGGAAGATTGAAGTAAGGTAAAAATACTTTAATATATGATATAGTAATGTTATATCACGAGTTAACAGAATTATCTTTGATGTAGCAAGGAATGAGTTATCGTGAAGCACACAATCAAACTGATAAAATATATAATTATCTTGTGGAATTAGAGAAATGGAAAAGAAAGAGAGGCGATTTAGATGTATTTGAAGTTGAGAAAAATAGAAAACACTGTTAATATTAGATATTATTATTATTATTATCCTATTGATACACAAATCCCTGGTATAGTTGAATTAAAAGAAAACGGAGATGTCTCTATAATCAAACTTTCTAAATTTGATATTGAAATTGATGATTTATATTTAGCTAATAAAGCAAAAGCAGCAGTAAGAAAAATGTGGAGTTTGAATGAATTTCCAGAAGAACATTTTCTGGCTTGGGGATAGATATAATAAATAGTAGATTAATTATAAAATACTTAGTAGATTTTTACTTAGTGAGTTGCAGAAGTAAAGTATTTTAATAATTATGTGATAAGATTAAAATCAAAAGTTGAAAAACATAAAAATGTATTTATGATATATAATTTTTAAGAAAACGAAACAATATTTCTAGGGAATAATAATTCTATTATAACTATAACAGAGATAGTCTATTAAAAAATAGTATGTACGTTCATTAAATATTGTATAGGAGAACAATAATGAAATTTAGTGAGATTATAATGCGAGATATAGAAAAAACAAGAGGTATTAAATTTGAAAAAGAAATTGATATAGAAAATCTATCTGATAAAGAGTTAAAAGCAACACGTTTTGTGGATGGTTGGTCTAAAGAGGAAGAAGAAAGAATAAAAAAAGAATGGGATAAAAGAGGATTATAAATAAATATATAAAATTTAGTTAGGTATTTTGATTCTGAAGTATACGTAGAAACATCGAAAGAGGTTGTTAATGATTTTAGAAAAGTATTAGAAGATAAAATTAAGGAGGTTTTTAAAAATATTGATTAAACCTAAAGGATATAAGTATTGGGAAACCAGCGGTGATGAATTAAAAATAAAAGAAGACGCTCCAGAATGGGCGAAAGAAGAATTTGAAAAATATTTAAAACTAATGAATCAATCTTCAGGAGAAACAGAAGAAGATGAGGTAATTATATATTAATAGATAAAGGTACTTTAAGCACTTGGTAATAGCCCCCAAAATTTGGACAAATTTTGGAGGGCTATTTATTATGAAATTA
>ERZ772974.2960-NODE-2960-length-10177-cov-40.864948_pt1 | contig 10177 bp, 9 predicted proteins | sample MGYA00580671_ERZ772974 | MGnify/ENA primary metagenome ERZ772974 (study PRJEB29015, sample SAMEA2738065) | human oral metagenome | biome: human oral; feature: human-associated habitat; material: saliva | place: China | collected 2218 ... | reverse complement strand
CCAGCTGCTGCTCCATCTTGAGCATGTTCAGGGTGGTGATACCCATAATCTGGGTTTCGCCGCGCTCGAAGAGAGCGGAGCCGTGAACGCGGGGCAGGATCTCAACCTCAGCGGTGAGCTGGCGGATGTCGGTCAGGCCGCGGCCGTCGATACGGACCTGCTCGGTGAGGATGCGCTGGCGAACCACGTGCTTGGTCAGGGCAGCGAATGCTACGGAGACCTCGTTGGAGCGCTCTTCGAATTCCTTACCTTCGCCGGTGAGAGCTTCCATGAGCTCTTCCTGCAGCTCGGCTGCCGCTGCTTCGCGTTCCTGCTTGCCAGCGATGGAGTACACCTCTGCCAGGCGGTCTGCTGCGAATGCCTCAACTGCTGCGTCGACGTCCTCACCGTGGCCGCCAAAGAAGGGCAGTTCCAGAGCGGGCTTGCCTGCGCGAGCCACCAGGTCAGCCTGCGCCTTGCACAGTGCTGCGATGAAGGGCTTAGCTGCTTCCAGGCCCTCTGCGACGATCTCTTCGGTGGGGGCGGTCTGGCCGTCTTCCTTGATGAGCTTCCAGGAGTTATCGGTTGCTTCTGCCTCAACCATCATGATGGCGACATCTTCGGTACCGTCAGCCTTAGTGACGATACGACCTGCAACAGCCATGTCGAACACAGCGTTTTCCAGCTGGGAGTACTTGGGGAAGCAGACCCACTGGCCGTCAATCAGTGCCATGCGCACGCCACCGATGGGACCGTTGAACGGCGCACCGGACAGGGAGGTCGATGCGGATGCAGCGTTAATTGCGAAGGTGTTGTAGATTTCGTCCGGCTCGTAGGTCAGGACGGTCACAACGACCTGAACCTCGTTGCGGATACCCTTGGTGAAGGCGGGGCGCAGCGGGCGGTCAATCAGGCGTGCAGCCAGGATTGCCTCGGTGCTGGGACGGCCTTCGCGGCGGAAGTACGATGCGGGGATCTTGCCGCCTGCGTACATGCGCTCTTCCACGTCCACGGTCAGCGGGAAGAAGTCGAAGCCCTCACGGGGAGACTTGCCGATTGCGGTTGCGGAGAGCAGGGTGGTCTCGTCATCGATGGTGACAAGGACGGAGCCAGCAGCCTGCTTTGCGAGGCGGCCGGTTTCAAAGCGCACGTGGCGCTTACCGTGAATGCCGTTGTCGATTTCGACTTCAGCAAACTTGATTTCGGGACCTTCCACGGTTCCTTCTTTCTTCTTGGCAGGCCGTACGGCGCACGAGTCGGCCTTCGATAGGAAACCACGGCACCTCTCCTCCGCCTTTTCGTGTGCTCGACGTGTGTCGGCAAGGTGGGGGTGGTGTTGTTCCGTAATTCGCTACCGAGGACCGCGGCGTGTGTGCCGGCACGGCCTTCTATTCTTTCTTTCAGGTGAGGCGGCGTCTTCTACCGATTTCTTGCTGTGAATCTAGCGCTAGAATCTAGCGCTGGAATCTAGCGAGCGGAAGATGCGCCCCTCAACGCGGCAGTACGGACGCGCTGGCGCTACCCGCCTCCGTGTAGGAGGGTTGGTAGTGCTGACAGCACGTCCGCACACACCGCCTAAAGGCGATTAATCACCACAAAAGCGTCAAGACGCTCCTGTTTTATCGGCGCAGACCCAGGCGCTCGATCAGCGAACGGTAACGCTCGATGTCGACGCTCTTCAGGTAGCCGAGCATGTTGCGGCGACGACCAACGAGGATCATCAGGCCACGACGGGAGTGGTGATCGTGCTTGTGGAACTTCAGGTGCTCGGTCAGGTCGGAGATACGACGAGACAGAACTGCAATCTGAACCTCGGGCGAACCGGTGTCGCCCTCGTGAGTTGCGTATTCCTTGATGATTTCCTGCTTGATAGCGGGATCCAGTGCCACTTTTAACTCCTAGAGTTAGTACCGCATACGTCCCGTACGGACGGTTGCCGCCGGGTGGTGGGCTTACGCCCTGTAATACACGTCGTCTACTGCGGACTGCAGACGCGTTCTTTCCATTCTACGCTACCGGGGCGCTTTCGTGGAAGGGTGAGCAGAAGCCCGGCGACAGGTAGCTCATCACACTACCGGTCGCCGGGCTTCGCAGCCGGGCTCTCACGCAGGGTTCTCATGCCGGGCTCTACGTTTATTGAGTGGGCTCTACGTTTATTCGGTGTTTACGCTTCAGCGCGAGCGCGCACCACCACGAGGCGGTAGTAGCCCAGAAGGAACAGGCACCAGATTGCGCCCATCACCAGCGCCAGCTGGGTATCGGCAAAGCAGCCGAAGAGCACCACGATAAAGATCATGAACGCCAACGCCAGGTAGCTCAGCCACAGGGGCTGGCGTACCGGCTGCGCCTCGGTATCGGCGCCGCTACGCTTGAAGGCAATGTGCGCCAGCAGAATCATGACCCACACGAATACGGTCGCGAAGGTTGCCAGGGAGGCGACCACCTCGAACGCGTTCTCAAAGAGCACGTTCACAATCACGCCGACCGCCATAACCAGCACCATGATGAGGGTGGTCATCCAGGGCGCACCGTTCTTCGTAACCTTCGCAAAGGATGCGGGGGCAAGGTTCTGCTTCGCCAGACCGTACATCATACGGCCGGCACCGTACACGTCCGCGTTCAGCGCAGAGATAGCGGCGGTAATGATGACCACGTTCAGAATCGAAGCAGCAGCCGGAATGCCCAGCCCCTCAAAGATCTGCACGAACGGCGAGTTCGCCTTCGTCACCGAGTACCAGGGGTACAGGGACATGATGACCGACAGGGTCAGAATGTAGAAGATGAGGATGCGGAACGGCACCGCGCGAATCGCCTTGGGAATCGAGGTGCGAGGGTCCTTCGCCTCACCGGCGGCAATACCGATGTTCTCGATACCGCCGAAGGCAAACATCACCACGGTAAAGCAAGCGAGGAAGCCGGTAAATCCGTTCGCGAAGAAGCCACCTTCAAGAGCCCAGAGGTTCGTGACGGAGGGCGCAACAGAGTCGTGCGCCTGCACACCCACGAAGAGCAGAACCACTCCACCAACAATCATGGCGATAATGGCGCTGACCTTCACGAGTGTGAACCAGAATTCTGTCTCGCCGAATGCCTTGACCTTCGCCAGGTTAATGGCGAGCAGAATCAGCAGAACCGAGACAATCCAGATCCAGGAGGGGCTGTTCGGGAACCAGAACTTCATGTACACGGCAAAGGCGGTGACGTCTGCGATGGCGACCAGCGCCATTTCCAGGGCGTAGGTCCAGCCGGTCACAAAACCCGCCCAGCGTCCGAGGTAGCGGGTCGCGTATTCGGAGAACGCCCCGGAGACCGGGTGCGCCAGGGCGAGTTCGCCCATTGCGCGCATCACCATGAACACTGCCGCGCCGCCAATAACGTAGGCAAGCAGCACGGAGGGGCCCGCTAGCTGAATGGCGGATGCCGAGCCGTAGAACAGGCCGGTGCCGATGGCGGAGCCGAGGGCGATGAACATGATGTGACGCAGGGAGAGTCCACGCGCTAGCTGCGGGCTCTCGGAAGCTACTGCTCCCTGCTGTACCGGGGATGAGTCCGGAGTGATATTCATCTTCTTCTTTTCCTTTACCTCGTGGGGTGTACCCGCCGGTGGCGGGGAAACTTATCGGGTGGTGCCGCAGCTCAGCAGGTGACTGAGAGCGGTACCGGTTGATGCACTCCCCATCGAGTGATGGGGCGTTGCGCAGAAGGTGTTGCCTTCACGCATCGCCCCGGCGCATCCCTACCCAACCGGCACGGTGGGAGGGAACGCAAAAGACGGCGGGAAGGCAACGTTGCCTTTCCGCCGTCTTTTCGTCAAAGACTACTTCTGTCGCTTACGTCCAATGACGATAGAGCACAGAGCGGTTGCAGCAGTCACAGTGTAGACTGCAGGCCACGCGCCAAGCTTCTTGGCGAGCGGATGAGCGGCGCCGAACGCGCCGAGGTAGACAGCGGTGAGGAAGGTGGCACGGCCTGCGCCAGCCTTACGCTTCCAATTCTTGTAAGCCACGGCACCGCACAGTGCCAGGACAGCGCCACCGAGCGGGCGGATGCCGGTGCTCGATGCAACCTTGTAGCCACCGAGCAGACCGGTGACGGAGGCGAGAGTCGGGCAGAACTTCACGACGTACTCCTCTGTGAGATCGGACAGTTTCCTCATTCATAGTACTCCACGACACACAGAATGTATATTCACCACGGTTAATATTTCTGCGTTTCTTACGGACCGGGTACATCAAAGTGTCTGATCGCAAAAAGACTGGGGTACAAAAACCAGTACAAAAAGACCGGGGCGCGAACCCGTCAGGTTCACGCCCCGGCACTTGCCGCATGCGAGCTCACATCGTGCCGCATGCTCTAGAGCGTTAGTTCTAGAGCTTTAGAGAGCCAGATCCAGCACTTCCAGCTGCGCTTCGGTCCACAGCTCAGCAGCCAGCTGCAGAGCGTAACGAGCCGAACGAGGAGCCACCACATCTACGGAGAGGTGGAAGTCCTGGTCAGCCTCCGGGCCGCACAGATCAGAGACGCAACGCACCCCGATAAACGGAATCTCGTAGTTGTGGCAGACCTGCGCAATCGCGGTGGTCTCCATGTCGGTGCTGATGGCACCCTCGAACGCCTCGCGGGTGTCCTTCACGTTGTGGGCGGTTACGAAGGAGTTACCCGCCAGCATCTGGCCGCGGCGCACCTCCCACGGGCTTTCAGCCTGCTCACGCACAGGCTCCAGTGCGGCGAGCGCATGCTCCAGAGCGTCCTGCCACTCGTCCGCCTGACCGTCGTAGCTTTCGGGCATGCCCGGAACCTGGCCGCGCGCATAACCAAACGCGGTCGCGTCAGCATCAGTGTAGGTGTAGTTCTCGCCAATCAGCACGTCGCCCACGTTAATGCCGCGAGCCAAACCGCCGGCGGTACCTGCGCTAATGACGCCCAGGCAGTTCGAGGAGTAGCTGATCGCCTCGGTGACGGCGCTCGCCGCGTTCACCAGACCGATCTTGGAGCGAACCAGCAGCAGCGGAACCTGGTCCTCACCCACCTGCAGGTAACGCGAGTGGAATACCGCCGCGCCCTCGGTGAAGGACGGCTGCAGCTCCTCGGTCACCTTCAGGAAGGGTGCAAGCTCCTCATCCATAGCCACCTGAATGATGATGGCGTTGGACATGCCGTCCATCAGCTCAAACATGCTGTTGAATGCCTCAGCCGGGTCAAAAGCATTCGGGTCAAAGTCCACCGGGTTGAAGGCGGATGCGAAAGCGTCCGGGATCTGTGCGCTCATTATGCCATCACCTGCGCCCACTCATCGCGTGCCGCGAGGAACTCACGAGCCGCAGCCTGCGCACCTTCGAGGGTGTGGTTGGCGCCCCAACCGCACTGCACCTCGTTCGCTGCCGGGACCTCGGTCGCGTTAAGGATATCTTTGAGGGTTGCTTCCAGGATGGGGAAGAACTCCTCGGGCTCCAGGCCCAGGGTCAGCGCGTAGAAACCGGTCTGGCAGCCCATCGGGGAGAAGTCAATCAGACGGTCAGTGTGGTTACGCATGTGCTCGGCGCTCAGGTGCTCGATGGAGTGTACGGTCAGCATTTCCAGGTGCGCGGTGTTCGGCTGGGTGAAGCGGATATCGTACTTGATGAGGGTGTCGCCACCGGGCAGGACCTTGCGGTCTGCGATACGCACGTAGGGTGCGGCTACGGCGCGGTGGTCGAGGTTGAAGGATTCGACGTTCATTTTTTCCATGACTCTATCTTCTCTTAAAACGGGGACGACTAAAACAGGGGGCCTCACGGGAGGCGCAAAACGTCAAGGCGTGCGGCGCAGAAGGTTTCATCGGAAGGCGCAGGCGGCCAGGCGCGAAGAAGATGCCCGATTTTGCGCATCCGGTCGGGTACACAAAAGCCCCGGCGGCAGATCCGAAAATCTTACCGCCGGGGCTTCAAAGCCGTTAAAGGCAAAAGCTATGAGCACAGGATGTCGCTCTTAGAAGTGGGGATGCTTCACTTCCGCCTGCACCGGGCACTCCGGCGGGCAGTAGTTCTTCGCGTCCTCAGCCAGCACCTCGCGGGCCTGCACCACATCATCGTTAATCTGCTCAATCAGCGCCTCAACACCGGCGTACGCCACCATGGAGCGCAGACGCTTCACGAACTCAATCAGCACACGCTGACCGTATAGGTTGAAATCCTCCACGCGCTCTTCCGGGCGGTCAATCACGTGCGCCTCAACCTGGCGGTGCTCAATACCGTCAAAGGTCGGGTTCGTACCCACCGAAATAGCGGAGGGGTGACGGTTACCGGACTCATCCACGAGCCAGCCGGCGTACACACCGTCGGCGGGAATCAGGCCGCGCGCCTCAAGCTCAAGGTTCGCGGTCGGGAAGCCCAACTCGCGGCCACGCGCCAGACCGTGTACGACCTCACCAGCCATCATGTGGTGGCGGCCCAGCAGCTCGGTTGCGGCGTGCATATCGCCTTCCAGCAGTAGCTGGCGGATGCGGGTCGAGGAGCAACGGGTGTTCTCATCAACCATCAGATCCTCAACAACAACCACCTCAAAGCCGTACTTCTCCCCCAGCTCACGCATAGTGTTCAGGTCGCCGGAGTTGTTCTTACCAAAGCGCACGTCGTCACCGATGACCACGAAACGCGCGTTCAGCGCATCCACGAAGGTGGACTTCACGAACTCCTCAGGGGTCTGCGCAGCGAACTCCAGGTTATAGTTCAACAGCAGGCAGTCGTTCAAACCCAGCAGGCACATGAAGTAACGGCGTGAGCCCTGACCCATAATGTCGTGGTGGGGCACCTCGGGACGGTGCACCTGCATCGGGTGCGGGTCAAAAGAAACCGCAATAGAGCTCAAACCGTGCTCTTCAGCGAGGGAGACCACGCGCGAAATCACGCGGGCATGTCCACGGTGCACGCCGTCAAAATTGCCGATGGTCACGACCGAAGGGCCGTAGCCGGCGGGGACCTCGCTTAAAGCGGTGTAGAGGGTCACGGGCTCTCCTGAAAAAGATAAATGTACCTAACCATCCTAGACCACAGGCGGCAGGATGCAGAATTCAAAACGAGAATCAACAGGGAATGGAACGGCGCCCCTCACAGGCGGTGCCCTCTCCCCATACCTTTGCGGATACGGCGGGGTATCTGACACGCAACTGTGCAGCCTCCGCACCTGGAAAATCCATGCGCAGCACCCACCCATAAGAAAGCCCGGGCAGACACCCACCGTGCGGCAGGAACCTTCCCGGGCGTTACGACTACTTACGAGCCTGGTTACGAGAAGCCTTCAGCATCTCCTCGCGAATCTTATTAGACTTGTTAATCCAGCCGTACCACACCAGCAGGCACGGAGGAATCACAAGCTCAGTCACCATCAGCACAATCAGCAACCAGTGCGGGGTGCCGAAGAACGCCCACGACAGGATACGACCCACGCCACCCAGGAAAACCACCAGGCAGGAGAACGCAAGCATGTTCACCCACTTGAATTTCAGGGCGATGAACACGAAGGACAGGCCCACACCCACATAGGTTGCCGCGAAGAACCCGTAGTTCGACTGCACCGAGGGGTTCGCAAAATCTGCAGGCGCATCCGGAATGACGCGGATACCGCCCAGAACCTGCCACACACCGTACGCAATCATGAACAGACCGTACAGCGCCACCGCCGCGCGGAACGCAGCACGGTTCTGAGGCTTAGCCGCCTCCTCAATGCTCTTGGGGCGGGCAAACGCCTCGCGGGTTGCCTTCTTCTCAGCCTTCCTATCGGCCTTCCTATCGGCCTTCTGCGACGCCTTATCGCCGGACGCCGGTGCGGCTACACGAACACCCTCGGGTGCCTTCGCCACAGAAATGGGCTCAGCGCTCTTAGTACCGGTAGCCTTCGCGGCACCGCTCTGAGCAGCAACCCCGGTTACGGTAGCTTCAGCCTGCGCAGACTCCACGCGAGGTACCGGCGCGGTACGAGGCTCACTCGCCTTCTTAGCAGAGCTCTGGTTCTCGCTCATCTTCTCTCCTTCAGCAGGGCCGGGCGGCACCCGCACGAGTAGTCATGTGTGTTCAGGGATGTTTACGTTAGCGTGTTGAATGAATAGGGTACACATTCAATAGGCCCTGAATCAATCAGGCTTGGGGAATCAGGCTCGGGGATTCAGGTGTGGGCAGGCACAAACACCGAACCCTCTTCGCCCATCATAAGCCTTCAACGCCTAGTTAAAGGAACGATTCGCCTCGAAAACCAGCACCGGGGCGGCCTGCACCTTCCCGCGCTGCTTCTTATTCTCCAGGAGGGCAACCAAGGTACCGTCCGGGGCGAAACCCGCCACAATACCCTCAACGCTGGCATGCTGCACCGCGCCGGACTCATCCGCGCTCGCGTGCACGGAACGCTTCACCACGGAACCGTCACCGCTGGGGCTAATACGGCGGCCGTAAGAAATATCGCTCGCCTCCGCGGCGGAGAGCTCACGCGCACCAAAGATGCGGCGTGCCGCCTCCTCCAGGGGGAGCAGCGGCAAATCTTCCAGCGGTGCTTCCGACTCTTCACGGCGCTGCTTCAACTGCGCCAAATCGGCGGCGTCCTCAAGCGCCACGGCACCCACACGGGTACGGCGAAGAGCCGTCAGGTGGCCACCGGTGCCCAGAATCTTGCCCAGATCACGCGCCAGGGCACGAATGTAGGTGCCCGAAGAGCACGAAACCGTCACGTCACAGTCAATCACGGGAACCGAGGTTGCCATGTGCTCGCCCTCGTTCTCGGGGTCCTCAATCACGTACTCGGCAAAACCGGCAGTCACAGAATGCACCGTGAACTCGCTAATCGTCACCGGACGCGCGGCCAGCTCAACCTGCTCACCGCTACGCACACGCGCATACGAGCGAACACCGTTGATCTTGATAGCAGACACCGCAGAAGGAACCTGCAGAATATCGCCGCTCAACTGCGCCACAGCCTCCAGGATGCGCGCACGCATCTGCTCGGTGTCCATACCGGTCAGCGCCTCAACGGCATCCGGATGCGCGGCGGTGTGCTCGCCCTCGGCGTCCTCAGTCAGCGTCTCAATGCCCAGTCGAATCGTCGCGTCATAGGTTTTATCCTGACCGACCAGGTAGGTCAGCAGCTTCGTCGCCTTATTGATACCCAAAATCAGCACGCCGGTCGCCGCGGGATCCAGCGTACCGGCATGACCAACCCGCCGGGTGCCAGCAATACGACGCATCTGAGAGACTGCGTCGTGGCTGCTCATCCCGGCGGGCTTATCAATGACCATCAGGCCGGACGGGCCCTGAGGTTGCTTCTTCGCCACTTAGGCGTCCTCACCTTCGGCAGGCTCATCCTTCTTGTAGGGGTCAGCCTCACCAGCGTACTCGGCACCCTCAGCTGCAGCAGCCAGGGCGGCGTCGCGCTCGCGAGTCTCACGCAGAAGCGCCTCAATGTGGAAGGCGTTCTCGGGAACCTCGTCAGCAACGAAAGTCAGGGTGGGGGTCAGGCGGGCAGTGATGTTCTTACCCACCTCGGCGCGCAGAATACCCTTAGCGGATTCCAGCGCCTTCTTGGTGTTTGAGGCATCCTCTTCGGAGCCGAACACGGTGTAGTACAGGGTTGCGTGCTGCAGGTCGTTGGTCACGCGGGCATCGGTAATGGTCACAAAACCGAGGCGGGGATCCTTAACACGACGCTCCAGCGCCTTCGCCACAATTACCTTGATGCGGTCGGCAAGTCGTGCCGCGCGGGCTGCATCAGCCATGTGTTTCTCCTTGAAATGTCGTGGTGAAATATCGTGGTGCTTCCGCGAACACTCGGGGTGTTGCGGAGGCGTTCCAGGTAATGCGGAAGCGCCCGCCCCGCCAGCACCGCCCCGCAGGCTCCAGTTTTAGAAGCCTGCGGGTACGGGAACACTAGCGGGTGACGGGCGCATCAACGTGTGAGTCTTAGACACGCGGCTTTTCGCGCATCTCCCAAGTCTCGATAATGTCGCCTTCCTTGATGTCGTTGAAGGAGCCGAGGCCAATACCACACTCGAAACCTTCGCGAACCTCGGTAGCGTCGTCCTTGAAACGACGCAGCGACTCGATGGTGAGGTTCTCTGCCACCACGGAACCGTCGCGCACCAGGCGTGCCTTGGCGTTGCGCTTGATGATGCCGTTCTTGACAATCGAACCTGCGATGTTGCCCCACTTGGAGGAGCGGAAGACCTCGCGGATCTCTG
>ERZ772974.2951-NODE-2951-length-10189-cov-11.622656_pt1 | contig 10189 bp, 7 predicted proteins | sample MGYA00580671_ERZ772974 | MGnify/ENA primary metagenome ERZ772974 (study PRJEB29015, sample SAMEA2738065) | human oral metagenome | biome: human oral; feature: human-associated habitat; material: saliva | place: China | collected 2218 ... | reverse complement strand
AAGAAACTCGTAAAAATGTTACTAACCAACTTTACGGTTACTTCAAACCAGAAATTCTAAACCGTATGGATGATATAATTATTTTCAAACCATTAACACAAGATAATATTAAAGGTATCGCTAATAAACTTCTTAATGAACTTGTTGCGCGTATCGCAAACAGAAATATTACTTTAACATATACTGATAATATTTCTAGCTGGGTTGCGACTGCTGGATTCGATATGAAATTCGGTGCTCGTCCACTTAAACGATTCATCCAAAGTCAAATTGAAAACAAACTTTCTGTTGAATTAATCCGTCATGGTATCGAAGATGGAATGGAAATTCACCTAGATTATGTAGGTGATGAATTGAAAATTGATATAAAATAATATATTTATTTAGCACATAAAGAGAATGACTCAATAAATGCGATTTATCAGAAATCACGATTTTTGAGTCACTATCAAATAACTATAGACCTCAGGAGAAATCCTGGGGTTTATTTTTGTATTATGATATATAAATTTTAAAAGATTAAAGTGTGGTAATTATTATCTTTTGTATAAACGAAAATTGTAGTATAATGATAAAATAAATAGACGAAAGAAATATTTGTGTAGGAGGAATTTTAATGAAAATAGCGGTTATGGCTGGAACACCGATTGATTCGAAGTTAGGTGCGGAGTTATTGAATTCGTATGGTTATGATGATGTAGTTCTAGTACCAATTTCTAATAATCCAGTAGAACAAACTACGTTTCAAGCTTTAGAAGATGAAGAACGTGAAAATATTATTGTGAAATTTATTGATGAACTAAAAGAGAAAGGTTGCGATGCGATTTTTGTATATTGTAACTCACTTAGTTCGGTTGTCGATTTTGATAGGTTGGCAGAGAAAATGAATATTTCTATTATTACTCCTATGCAGATGTATAGAAATCTTGGACTTGAGTATAAGTATCTAGCTGTAATGACTGCGAACTCTCATGGTCTTACAGGTGTTGAAAACAATCTTTATGTTTCGAATCCGCGTCTTCGTGTTTTAGGATTATCAATGTTGGAGCTTGTTAAGGCGATTGAAGAGGGGAATAAACCAGAACAGATAGTGGAAGATTTTAACTTTAAGACATTGTTTAATTATTTCGAATTAACTAATGTAGAAGCAGTTGTTCTTGGATGTACTCACTTCCCATATATAAAAAATGAACTTGAGAAGATTACCGACTTACATATAATCGATGTAGGTGTGTTTATGATAGAAAGCTTGAAAAGTAAAGAGAAGTAATTTTACGATTAATAAAATATAAAAGTGAGAATGACTAAACAGTTTGATTTAATAAAATCATTCGTTGTAAAGTTATTCTCACTTTATTGTTTTATCTTCCCTCTAAGAAATGCTCATTTCGTTCTTTTGCCTGTTCGAAGATACTGTTGTATTCTTCTATCATTTCTTCTGTGTATTCCCCTTCAACTTGGTCACAGTCTAGAGAATAAAGTACTTTTTCAACTCTTTCATATACATCCTCTAGAGTAAACTCTTTATGAAGAAGTTTTTCTAATGTTTCCATACAGTTCGGATCGATTTTTGGATATTTGTAATTTATCTGTTGGTCTTTAATTCCGATATCGTAAAACTCATGCATTATGTTAGCACGTTTTTGTTGATCTCCAAATACACTGATGTATATAGAAACAACTACTGAATCTTTGATCTTTCTTTGAGCAATTCCAGCGAATTTCTTTCCATTTATGCTTAGGTCATAATCACCAGGGCAGTATGAATTAGTTATTTCAATAGCTTCAATTTTGTTAGCACCTTCTGGGAAGACGGCTTTGATAAAATCTGTCATTAGCTCATAACCTTCATTAATTGAAAAGTTTTCTTTTGGTTTATTCATAATGATTGATAAATTTAATATACCTTTATCTGAAATTATCCCTAGCCCTCCGATATTTCTAACAGCTGGAATAATATTATTTCTATAAAAAGCGAATAATGCTTCGTCGAAAAATGGAACACGTGTATCTGGAGCTCCAATTATTGCTGAGTTCGGTAGTGTGTACATGTGTAAAATACACTCATCATTCCCAGAAATTGTACGTAAAAACATTTCATCAGTAGCAATAGGTATTAGGGGATTTACAATATTTAATGTTTTATAGACATTGAATTTTTTATTTCGAATAAGATCTAGCATAGCTACTCCTTCTAAATTTGTCGATAATATATATAACTTAAAAATTAATACTTTATCATTATAATTTAAGAGATTAATTTATGCAAGGCTTTAATTAGATTAGGAAATAAAAAAAGGAGACGGGAGCGACTCAAAAATCGTGATTTCGTAGAGATCGATTTTGTCGAGTCGACCCCGCACAGGTTATTAGATATCTAAAAAGCTTTTGTAAAGCGAATTTAGATATCAATAAGCCACTGCGTCTATGAGTTCTCATACACACTTTATTAAAATTTAGGACTTTTGGGTCAGCCCGTCTCAAATTATTTTATAGGTTAAGTTTGTAATCTTCTGGTTTAATAATAGGTACAATTTTCGTGAATAGTTTTACGAAGAAGAAACCAGAAACTATAGGAATTACTGCGAAGACGATAGCTGCTTTTAATATTTCTAAAGCACTTCCGTCAGTAGTCGCAAGGTGTGCTAATGGTCCAACTAGACCACTGAATCCAAATCCAGCACTCATCGCTGTACCTTTAATGTTTAGTATTGCGGCGAATACTCCCGAAACAGCAGCACTACAAAGGACCGGTAGCATAATTTTTGGTTTAGCAAAAATATTTGCCATCGAGATTTTCGGAGATCCGATAAAGTGCGCGAAGCAAACTCCTTTAGAGTTAACTGCCCATCCTGCTATTGCAAGTGTGAATCCACAAGCACAGATTCCAAGGTTTGCAGCTCCTGAAGCTATTCCATCTATATTAATCGCGAGAGCTACCCCAACTGATGTAATTGGAGAAACTACAAGACACGCGAAAATAATCGCGATAAGAATAGTAAGAATGATAGGTTGTAATGTAAGTAGGTGTTTAATTCCATCTCCTAATAATTTAGTTACTCCAGAGAAGAATGGAAGTGTATATCTACCAATACCTCCGATAATAACAAGTGTTAATGGAGGTAGGATGATTACAGCATAGTTTTTAGCTTTATCTCCAATTAGAAGGATGAATATTGTTGCTAATGCAGCTGTAAAGATCATAGTTACGATATCTCCAGAACCTTTTAACATAAGTCCTGTTTTGTCTGGAGTAGGGATAATTGAACCACTCGCAAATAGAGTAGCTAATCCTATAGATACACTTTGTACTGGAGTAAATTTAAAGAATAATCCAATAATAATTCCTGAAGCTAAACCTATCATAGCATTGGAAATTGTTATTGATAATGATAAAAACGCAAGTGCAGGATAAACCTTACCTATATATTTAAGTAGTTCACCAAGCAAGGCACCTGGTACTAAACATAGAACTGTTCCTAGGGCGATACCATTAAGGACGTTCATAGTAAAATTCTTAATAGAAATTTTCTCTTTCATAAACATCATCTCCTTTATGTATTCGTTACCTAAAAAGGTTACTAATTATTATAGCGTAAAATATATATTTTGTACATTAAAATTTACTAGTTTTGAAATAATAAATTAGGAATAAATTAAAAAAAAAAACTGACTTAAAAAAAGCCAGTTTATTAATAATATTATAGAGCTGTAAATGCAGCTGTAAATCCAAAAATTATGCCTGGTGAGTTGGCTATAACTATTGGCCAATCACGTTTTTCTCCTAGTAGACCATAAAGTACCCAAAGAGTACAGTTTATTCCTGCAACGAAAGGTTGAATAAAGTCTCCTTTATGACCGTGTATATTTTCTGAAATTTGTGGTATATATGATATATACATTAGCATAGCTGTGAATGTTGCTACCCAACTAAGTATTTTTAAAAATTTTGTATTCATATTATCCTTCTCCTTTCAAAGTATTGAAATATACTAACATATATAAATATACTAACATATATTAAAGGATATTTCAAGTGAACTTATTAAATATTATAATTGAAAAGGATTTAAATTAAATATAATCATGAAGTGATACATATTTATAGAGAAAATAGTTTGTTTAGTTTGATTTGTATAGTTCGGTATATTATAGTATAATGTAATTTAAAATAACTAAGGAGTTTTAAAAGATGAAAGTATTAAGAAAAATACTAGCGTTATTAATAGTATTAGCTCTTTTTGGTGGTGGAGCAACATATGCGTTAACACCAAGTGAAAGTATAAATAATTCAGAAAAATTAGCAAATCATGATGCTAAGATTAAGTTGGAGGATCTAAATGAAGATTTTATTTCAAATCTTAAATTAGTTGATTCAAATATTAAAACATCATTGAAAATTAATAATAATACATTTCTATCTATATTTAAGAATGCTGTACCAGCCAGTTCGGAATTACTAGATGGAAACTATAAGCTGGTCGATAATCATATTGAAGCAAAGTTACCTGTTAAATTAGGACCTTGGAATACAATTATTAATACTAATATAAAAGTAACTGGTGCTAATAATAGTGTAGATTTAATATTGGAAGATGCTAAAATTGGTAAGGTGCCTATTCCAAATTTTGCTTTAGAAAAATATTTAAAAGAAGCACTTACTGGAAGTGGCGCAGGGGTTAACGGTAATACTATTACTATTAAATCACTTGACTTACCAGTTGTTGTTGATAATATAGAGGTTACTGAAAGTAATATTAATGTGACTGCATCACTTAGTAGAGAAAAAGCCTTGAAATATGCTGCGGAGAATTTTAACGCATATCGAAGAGTATAAAAAATATTAGACTTTTGAAAATGAACAATTATTAGAAGAACTTCTACATATGGAGTCTTTCTAATAGCAGGTTTTTAAAAGTCTTTTTTTTAATTTCATGATATTTTCAGATAATTTCAAATTAAATTCACATAAAAGACTTGAAAGTTTTATCTTGATGTAATATAATATACATATCGTAAATAAAGACAAGACGACTATGTGGAGTTTTAGAGAGAAACTGGTAGGTGGAAAGTTTTATAGAAGCATAGGAGTTATCACTTTATTGTGTAATAATTTTAATAGAACAAACAAGTGCTCTTGGTAGGAGTTAAAAGAGGTGGTACCGTGGATACATTTCGCCCTCTATAACTTTTACTAAGAGTTTTTTATTTTGAAAGGAGAAAAAATGGTAGAATTAAAAGATACATTATTAATGCCAAAAACGAAGTTTCCAATGCGTGGAAATCTTCCAAATAAAGAACCTGAATTCCTAAAACGTTGGGAAGAAATGGATTTATACAACAAAATTTTAGAAAAAAATGCTGGGAAACCTTCATACGTACTTCACGATGGACCTCCATATGCGAATGGTAACATTCACATTGGACACGCATTAAACAAAATCTTAAAAGACTTTATTGTTAAATATAAAAATATGAATGGTTTTGTTTCACCATATGTCCCAGGTTGGGATACTCACGGTCTTCCAATCGAACAAGTATTAGTAAATAATGGTGTTGATAGAAAATCTATGCCAGCTAATAAATTTAGAAATAAATGTAAAGATTATGCTTTAAAACAAGTTGATAAACAACGTGCTGACTTCAAAAAACTTGGAGTATTAGGTGATTGGGATAACCCATACTTAACTTTAGATCCAAAATTTGAAGCTGAACAAATCCGTGTATTCGGTAAAATGGTAGACAAAGGATATATCTACAAAGGATTAAAACCTATCTACTGGTCACCATCTTCAGAGTCTGCATTAGCTGAAGCTGAAATCGAGTACCACGATCACACTTCACCATCTATCTATGTTGCTTTTGATTTAGTAAGTGAAAATGGTGCTGTAGAAAAAGGAACTAAGTTTGTTATTTGGACAACTACTCCTTGGACATTACCTGCAAACTTAGGTATTGCTGTTCACCCAGACTTCGAATACCAAGTTGTTAAATATAATGGGGAAAGTTACTTAGTTGCTAAAGAAAGAGTAGCATTCTTAGCTGAAAAATTTGGTTGGGAAAACTATGAAACAGGTGAAGTATTAGTAGGTAAAGACTTAGAGTACTTACTATGTCAACATCCATTCTTAGATAGAACATCTACATTAATCTTAGCTGATTATGTAACACTTGATTCAGGGACTGGTTTAGTACACACTGCTCCTGGACACGGGGTTGATGACTATCTTGTTGGTCAATTACAATACAAACTTGGAGTATTATCACCAGTTGATAATCAAGGTGTTCTTACAGAAGAAGCTGGACAATTCGCTGGTAAATTCGTATTTGATGCGAACAAAGACATTATTGCGCACTTAGCTGAAACTGGAGCATTATTAAAACAAGAAGATATTACTCACTCATACCCACATGACTGGAGAAGTAAAAAACCAATTATCTTCAGAGCTACACCACAATGGTTCTGTTCTGTTGAAGCATTCCGTAGTGAATTACTAGAAGCTGTAGATAACACTAAATTCTACAGTGAATGGGGTAAACCAAGATTATATAACATGATTCGTGACCGTGGTGACTGGGTAATCAGTCGTCAACGTGTATGGGGTGTGCCAATTCCTGTATTCTATGCTGAAAACGGAGAAGAAATTTTAGATATCGAATTAATCGAGCACGTAGCGAAAATTTTTGAAGAAGAAGGATCAAATGTATGGTTCTACAAAGAAGCTTCTGAATTATTACCAGAAGGATACACTCACCCAGGAAGTCCAAACGGAGTATTCACTAAAGAGATGGATATCATGGACGTATGGTTCGACTCTGGAACATCTCACCAAGGATGTTGTGCAATTCGTGAAGATTTAACTTACCCAGCTGACTTATACTTAGAAGGAAGTGACCAATACCGTGGATGGTTCAACTCTTCACTTATCACTTCTGTAGCGGTATCTGGAGTAGCTCCATATAAAGAGTTAGTATCTGCTGGATTCGTAATGGATGGTAATGGTAACAAGATGAGTAAATCATTAGGTAACGTTATTTCTCCTAACGATGTAGGTAAAGAATTAGGTGCTGAGATTATCCGTTTATGGTCTGCAAGTGTTGACTATACTCAAGACGTTCGTATCTCTAAAGATATCTTAAAACAAGTGTCTGAAACATACAGAAAAATCAGAAATACTTTCCGTTTCTTACTAGGAAACTTATTCAACGGAAGCTTCAACAATAAGACTGATCTTGTTGCGTATGAAGATCTTGAAGAACTAGATAAATATATGGTTCTAAAATTCGAAAAAGTTGTTGCGAAAGTTTTAGATTACTATGAAAACTACCAATTTAACAGTATTACTACTGAATTAATCAACTTCTTCAACGTTGAATTATCTTCATTCTACCTAGATTATGGTAAAGACATCCTTTATATCGAAGGTGAAGATTCTCACAAACGTTTAAGTATGTTAACAGTTCTTTACACAGTATTAAGTAAATCTGTTAGATTACTTGCTCCAATTCTTTCATTCACTGCTGAAGAAGTATATGACAACATGCCTTACGAAGATGCTGAGTCTGTTCACTTAACAGACTTCCCAGCTAAAAACGTAATCGAAGATGCTGCGTTAGAAGCTAAATGGGATAAACTTCTTGAAGTTCGTGATGATGTGAATAAAGCATTAGAAGAAAGCCGTAATGAAAAAGTTATCGGTAAATCTTTAGAAGCAGCTGTTGAAGTATACAGTAATGATGCAGAAGTAGTTGAGTTATTAAATTCTGTTGATAACTTAAATCAATTCTTCATCGTAAGTAAAGTTGCTGTTAAAGAAAACGATGGTGTAGCTTATGATCTTGCTACTGTTAAAGTAACTAAAGCTGAAGGACACCGTTGTGAACGTTGTTGGAACATCGTTGATGAAGTGAATGAAGAAGGACTATGTCCACGTTGTGCTAGCATCTTAAACAAATAATAGAATAAAGAGAAGAGTATTTTCTATATATTATAGTTAATGCTCTTTTTTTAAAAAGAGAGGTGTACATAAGATGTTTAATATTGAATATGAGGCATGGAAAAATGTATGTAGTGCTTACTTTAAATTAAATGAAAATACAAAGAAAGCATATTTACAATTTTTTCCATTTACGAAAATTTCAAAAAGGGAAGAGAAAAATTTAAAAAGTGAGAGCTTTTTTAATAATTATATTAAAGATTTGACTTTTGTAATAGTTGAAGAATGTTTCTTTAGAACAAATAACTTTTTACAAAAAGGTGATGGTAGTTTTAGAGATTCTTCATTAGTTTCTCCAATTTTATTTTTAGTTTTACAGACGTTAGGCTATAAGATTTATAATTTATATGAACAAGAAAGAAATGAAAATATAGAAGTATATTATGCAGGTAATTATAATGAAATGGATGTAATGTACAAAAAGAGTTATGATGAATTTTACAATAGTATTAATTCTAAGAAAAACGATTTTGACTATTATTTAAAAACCGATTTATCTAATTTTTTTTCGAATATAAACTTAAATATTTTAGTAGGGAAAATTGATGAAAATTGTAATAAGAAAGGCAATAAAATTACTATCAACTCTTTTGAATTGAAAGTATTAAAAGATATCTTAGAATATACAGGATTTGGAAAATTTCCAACAATAGAAAATAGTGTTGCCACTTCATTTTTAGCAACTAATGTATATCTAGATGAGATAGATAACTATATCTATGATTATATAAGTAAAAATAAAAATGAAGATAGTTTTAAAATGATTCGTTATGTAGATGACTTATATATTTTATTTAATTCAAATAAAATTAGTAAAAATACTAAGGACTTTTGTAATGAATTAAGAAATCAATATTCATCAATTTTAAAAAAATATGGATTAGCACTAAATAATAAAAAGTTTACTTTTACTAAAATTGAAAATATAGAAAATGAATTAAAGAAGTCGTTATATTCGGAAAATATAGATATAAAAGATAATAGTTTAGAAAAATTTCCTGATGAGTCATTTTATCAGTTTATTACTAGATTAGCTAATATTTTAGATAATGACTATATTACTATTGAAGAATATAATGAATTAATAAACGAGTATTTTTCTGATGAAAATATAGAGTATACACCCATTGAGATTTTCAATTATTTCATTTATAGTAGTGATATTATTGGTAAAAATAAAAATTTATCTAATTCTATTTGCCAACTTATATATAAAGATATTTCATTCATATCTCTTGATCCTAAAAGACTTACAACTTTAGTTTTAAAAACAAAAAATGGGGACGCTATAAGAAGTCTTTTGAAATCACTTTTTGAACGTAGCAGAAATAATCGCTGGAATACTTACGATACATCAATAGCTGTACATTATTTGATACAACGCGGTTTTGAACATAGTGATTTAATAAATGTTTTAGGAAAAAATGAAAGTGATTTAAAGAATTTCTATGATTATTTTTGTAAAAATAGTTTCATGAAAATTTTTGAAAATAAAGAAAATAAAGTTATTAATAAATTAATTCCAATAATAGGAGAAGAAGAAACAACTTATTTTTTATATTTAATGTATAAAGTAGAAAAAGAAAAAAATAATACATTATCAGAATTCAATTTTTTTAAAAATTATTTTGATAGAGTCACAGCATATCTAGAATTTAAATATTCTTCTGAAAAATTAAATAGTCCAAATTTTAAGAGGTTTTATAATAAACAGGAACATTGTAAGTTTTATAATTGTATAGATTGTTCTAAAGAGGTGTTAGAGAAAGCTCATGATATAAGAAATGCTAATCCACTATCTCATGCAAGTGCAGAATTATTTGAGGACTATACAACTGAAGAAATAAAGAGAAATATTGAAGATTTGAAAGATTTAATTAAATGTTATATTAAAATGAAAGAGAATGATTGATTGTAAATAATGATAATATTCGTAATATTAATCTTTTAAAGAGTGACAGATTTTAAAATCGTTAAAGAGAACAATAATTTAGATGATTATTAATGATAAAATCAAAAAATATATAAATTCATTTAGCTTTATTTGTTAAATGTAATACATAGTTAATATCAACTTAAAATCGTGCTAATGTGGTTGCTTTAAAGAGAAATGGATGATATAATAAGGAGATGAATTATAAGATGATTATAAAATCATTAAGTAAGAAAATATGTCGGAAGGAAAATGTTAA
>ERZ772974.2949-NODE-2949-length-10195-cov-17.699211_pt1 | contig 10195 bp, 9 predicted proteins | sample MGYA00580671_ERZ772974 | MGnify/ENA primary metagenome ERZ772974 (study PRJEB29015, sample SAMEA2738065) | human oral metagenome | biome: human oral; feature: human-associated habitat; material: saliva | place: China | collected 2218 ... | reverse complement strand
CGATGTGTTTTTGCAATTCAGTCATGAAGCTTTGGCAGAAACGCATCACTTCAGCATCTGTTTTCCCTTTAGGATCAAAGTCAGATCCACCTTTACCACCACCGATAGGAAGACCAGTCAAGACGTTTTTAAAGATTTGTTCGAAGCCGAGGAATTTCAAAATCCCTTGGTTAACTGTTGGGTGGAAACGAAGTCCGCCTTTGTAAGGACCGACAGCTGAGTTGAATTGAACACGGTAACCACGGTTTACTTGAACCTTTCCATCACGGTCAACCCAAGGAACACGGAAGCTAATCACGCGTTCTGGCTCAGTAATGCGAGCCAAAATATTTTCTTCAATGTATTCTGGATGTTTTTCAAATACAGGTTCCAAAGTGCTAAGGAACTCTTCAACAGCTTGAAGGAATTCCGCTTCATGGCCGTTGCGAGCTTTTACGGTTTCGAAAGTGCTTTGGATATATTCTTTTGCAGTTGTCATCATGTTTCTCCTTTTTTCATTGAAACGAATTCCAGCAGGTTAGCGAACTTACTGGTATATGGAGGCACTGCTGAAAGCAATGTCATGTTTTATTACGTCGATAATTATAGCAGACTTTTTTTGACTTGTAAAGAAAAAAGTTGAATTTTCTGAAAATTTTCACAACTGCCTATGAAGTGCGAAAAAATGGATGTGAAAGGACGATAGGATTGGAAAAATGTCTGATTTTTCCCCTCTATATAGAAAATAAAAGGATAACGTTTAAGGTGATTTTTTCTATTTCCGTACGTTTCTTGCTCTTTTTTGGTTTTCTAGTCATGAATCCTCCTTTTCGTGCTATAATGGCTGTAAGAATTCATTTCAAGGAGAAGAAGATGGTATCGACAAAGACGCAAATTGCTGGTTTTGAATTTGACAACTGCCTGATGAATGCGGCAGGTGTGGCCTGTATGATCACTGAGGAATTAGAGGAAGTGAAGAATTCCGCTGCTGGGACCTTTGTGACCAAGACAGCTACCCTGGAGTTCCGTGCTGGAAATCCAGAGCCACGCTACCAAGATGTCCCACTGGGCTCAATCAATTCGATGGGACTACCTAACCAAGGCTTGGACTATTATTTGAATTACCTATTGGAGTTGCAAGAAACAGATCCCGATCGGACTTTCTTCCTATCTCTTGTCGGCATGTCTCCTGAGGAAACCCATACCATCTTGAAAAAGGTGCAAGAAAGTGATTTTAAAGGTTTGACTGAATTGAACCTTTCCTGCCCCAATGTCCCAGGAAAACCTCAGATCGCTTATGATTTTGAGACGACGGATCGGATCTTGTCAGAGGTCTTCGCCTATTTCACCAAACCTCTTGGCATCAAGTTGCCACCTTATTTTGATATCGTTCATTTCGACCAAGCGGCAGCAATCTTTAACAAATACCCGCTCAAGTTTGTCAACTGCGTCAACTCAATCGGTAATGGCCTTTACATCGAGGATGAATCCGTTGTGATCCGTCCGAAGAACGGCTTTGGTGGGATTGGTGGCGAATACATCAAACCAACGGCTCTGGCCAATGTCCATGCCTTTTACCAACGGCTGAATCCAGAAATTCAGATTGTGGGGACTGGGGGCGTCTTGACTGGTCGCGATGCCTTTGAACATATCCTTTGTGGCGCGAGTATGGTACAAATCGGAACCACGCTTCATAAAGAAGGAGTGGGGGCTTTTGAACGTATCACTGCGGAACTCAAAGCCATCATGGAAGAAAAAGGCTACCAAAGCCTGGAAGATTTCCGTGGGAAACTGCACTACATTGACTAATTTTTTGAAAAGAACTTCCTCGAGTGGAAACTTGGGGAAGTTTTTTATGGTTTCTTATCCAGAGACAACATTCTGTTCCTAGTTTTAGAGATTTTCCATTTTTATAGAGAGAAAAAGGTGTACAATGGAGGTGAAAAGGAAGGTGATTTCGATGGGAGAAAGGGATGTGATTCAAGAGGCGAGGACGAAGATCGAAACTCTCCAAACAGCCTTTTCTAGGGAATGCAAAGCCAGTCATGATGCCTTTCGATTTAAAGAAAATCTAGATCAGATGTTGAAAGTTTTATTGAAGGCTAGGCAGGTAGACAACCGCCTGTTGATCGAGTTGGAAAAGTTTTATCAGACCGCCAGTCTATTGATTGGTCTGAGCGGGTTGCGTTTAAATGAAGAAACCTTTCAAGTTTGGCGAGCTTATGATCACTGGCATTACGAGGTTGTGAAGACTCAGTTACAGGTCTACGGACCGACGATGGTTCTTTAATCTTGGTTACGATGTTTAGGAACATCAGATGATTGAGAGGAGGTGTGGGACATGTCTCTCATGCATGATTTTTTCCATCAGTTTTTAGTGTCTCTACGAAATCTTGGTTATTCGCTCTTTTTCTTATTTGAAAAATAAGTGGGAGTGCCTTTATCCCTTTTACTAGTATAGTAGAAGGGATTTTTGATGCAGAATCCTTGAAAATCTGAGGCTCTTGGATTATGATGGAGCTAATAGATAAGAAGCGTTCCTTGTGGGGAATGCAGGAAGCGAGGAAAAAAGATGGCAGAGATTTATCTAGCAGGTGGCTGTTTTTGGGGCTTAGAGGAATATTTTTCACGGATCCCCGGTGTAGAAGAGACGACGGTGGGCTATGCCAATGGCCAGGTAGAAACGACCAATTACCAACTGATCAAGGAAACGGATCATGCAGAGACCGTTCAGGTCATTTACGATCCAGATAAAATCACCCTACGAGCGATTCTGCTCTACTATTTCCGGGTGATCGATCCCTTGTCCATTAACAAGCAAGGAAATGATCGAGGACGCCAGTACCGGACCGGTGTCTATTATACAGACGAGGCAGACCGTGAAGTGATCGCCCACCTGTTTGCGGAAGAAGAGAAGCAACTGGGCCACAAAATCGCGGTTGAGTTGGAACCCTTGCGCCACTATATCCTAGCTGAGGATTACCACCAAGACTACCTTAAGAAGAATCCTGGAGGCTATTGCCATATCGATGTGACAGATGCTGAGCAGCCCTTGATTGATCCAGCAGCCTATCAGAAGCCAGATCAGGAAACCTTAAAAGCGAAACTAACAGCAGAGCAGTACCAAGTCACTCAAGAAAGTGCGACGGAACGTCCTTTCCACAATGCCTATGATCAGACCTTTGAAGAGGGCATCTATGTGGATATTACGACTGGGGAGCCACTCTTTTTTGCCAAGGATAAGTTTGCGTCTGGCTGTGGATGGCCAAGTTTCTCCCGTCCCATTGCCAAAGATGTTCTCCACTATTACCAGGACCATAGCCACGGAATGGAGCGGATCGAAGTTCGTTCCCGCTCAGGCAATGCCCATCTCGGCCATGTCTTCACAGATGGACCAAAAGACCAAGGAGGCCTTCGCTACTGTATCAATTCGGCCTCTCTGCGTTTTATTCCAAAAGAGGAAATGGAGCGAGAAGGTTATGGATATTTGTTAAAGGCTTTGAAATAAGAGGGCCTTTCTATTAGATCGAAAAACGGAGTTTATGATGAAAAATAGAAATTTGTGGTTAACAATTTTTTCACTTTCGGCTATGGTAACTCTGATTGGATTAGGATTTACTGCCTATAATCATTTTGTATTCCATCAACCTTTTATGAATCGGGACAACAAAAGGGTTGCTTTCGGCCTTTTTCCTGAGTCTTGTCATGGTTGCGATTAGCTTGTCCAAATCAAACGATAAGAAGTGATGATTGATCATTTACATGAATTAATCAACTTTGCAGGAGCAGGACGATGAAGCGTTTCTAAACAATGGCGCTTCTGTCCTGCTCTCTTTTTTCTCTTCTTAAAATTTGTGATACAATGAAGAGAAAGCATTTCAATGAATACTAGGTTTGATGTGGTTTTAGTGGCTCATTGTATAAACCTGAGATGAGAAAGTTGGAATGTTAGAGAAGTGTGAGAATGTAAAAGGTAGCATCAAGATGCTAGGGAGAGGCCTTTGACAAGTGTAAGAGAATTGAATAGGAAGAGAAGATGATGAAGAATTGGAAGGATCTCTTAAAGAGATGGAGCGAGCTTGGGAAAGATATCCTCAGGATGCTCAACGACTGGCTTGATATTGGCTTGGGAAAAGTGACCGCTTTTCGCTTGACCAACGAACAGTTTGTCTACGGTTTGCTGATTACAGTATTTGCGGCAGCAAATCTGGTCTTGTGGGTTCAAAAATGGAATGGTTTTCCCATTACAGCGCTAGAAATGCCGGAAGTCGTTGAAAAGCAAGAAGAAGTTCATCCGGATCAGTTACCTCATACGGCTCGGATCATGGCAAATGGAGATCAACTCTATCATGACTTGATTTATATGAGTGCCGCCAAGGAAGATGGAAGCTATGATTTTTCTGAGAATTATCACTATGCTCAGGAATGGTTGAAGCAAGGAGATCTGGTCTTGGGGGATTTTGAAGGGACCATTAATTCGGATTATGGGCTTTCGGGCTATCCGATTTTCAATGCCCCTGGGGAGGTGGTTGCTTCGATTAAGGATGCAGGCTATCAGGTGATGGACCTGGGACATAACCATATCCTCGATTCTGGCTTGGAAGGGCTGTTTTCGACTGCAAAGGCCTTTGAAGACGTGGGGATCCAAACGGTTGGTGTCTACCCGCATGAGACGAGGGATCAAGCCCCTATCCTGATCAAGGAAGTAAATGGGATCAAGATTGCGATCTTGGCCTACTCCTACGGGTTTAACGGGATGGAATATAATCTAGAACAAGAGGACTATGATAACCGTCTATCGGACCTCAATGAGGAGCGGATGCGTCAAGAAATCCAAAAAGCTGAGATGGAAGCGGACGTAACTATTGTCATGCCTCAGATGGGGATTGAATATGAGTTAGAGCCATCAGAGGAACAAAAGGAGCTATACCATAAGATGATTTCTTGGGGAGCGGATATCGTCTTGGGTGGTCATCCTCATGTTGTCCAGCCTGCTGAGATTGTGGATAAGGATGGGCAACAGAAATTGATCGTTTATTCTATGGGGAATTTCCTTTCCAATCAGCGCATGGAAACCATGGAAGGGATAGACAATGCCCAATGGACCGAACGGGGTGTCCTGATGGATATCACCATTGAGAAGGTAGGGCGCAAGACACGAATCAAAACGGCAACAGCTCATCCTACTTGGGTCAACCGGACGCCAAAGGACAGTTATTCTCCTGAAGGCTATGAACTCTATCATTACCAGACCTATATCTTGGAGGACTGGATTGAAGGCGGCAAGTACCGGAATCAATTGGATGATGAAACAAAGGCGCGTGTCGATACAGCCTACCAGGAAGTGAAAGAACGTGTGAATCTGAATTGGCAGTAGGAAGGGGCGAATGTAGGAATGGATAAACTTGGATGGTTACCAATTGGATTTGTTGGACTGATCATCATTATGGTTCTAACAAATCGGATAGCAACGATTCGTCTGAGAAAAAAATTAGCCAAGGCTTGGGAGGGAAAACCTTTTTTTATAAAAAATGATAGTGAAGAGAGTTTAGTGGAAACGATGCTTTTGGCATCTACACTCCAGCCAACGGATAGTCAAGTAGATGGTCAAACTTGGCATGATTTAGACATGCATAGAGTCTTTGATCAGTTGAACCATACACAGTCTAGTATAGGGGCAGAGGCCTTGTTTCAGAAGATGCGTTTGATAAACTTTCAACCAGATGCATCTTTGCAGGAGTTAGAAGATTTCTTTGAACATCACCCGGATCTTCGTCTGAAGGTTCAGGTTGTTATGAACCAGTTAGGAAAAAAGAACCACAATATGGCTAGAAGTATTGTGGCGAATCCAGGGAAGCAAGATTCGAGGATCTATCTTTCTCTCTATCTTTTTTTAGCGTGTTTGCCAGTCCTCTCTCTTTTCTTTCTTCCGTTTTTTCAAATTCAAGCCATGTCAGTCTTGATAGCGAGTGTGACGTTTAATATTATTTTTTCGAGCATTCGGAATTGGTCGAATAAAATGCGCTTGGATCAAGTTAGTTACCTGGTTCGCATCTTTGCTTCAGCGGAAAAGCTGAGCCGTTTAGCGCTACCAAAACAAGAATCCCTCAAACAGTCTATCCAACCATTTAAGAAGACGAAAGTCATTTCCAGTATCTTACAAAGTCCAACAGGAAGCTCCGAGATGGAAATTATCCTGATTTACCTTAATTTTCTTTTCTTAATTCCTCAGATTGCTCAAATCTATATCTATCAGCAAGTGAGGACTCATCAGAAAGAAGCGCAGGAAACAATCAATCTTTTGGGCGAATTGGAAGTAGCCATCAGCCTTCTACGCCATAAGCGTGATGGTAATTTGGTTTGTCATCCCAATTTTAAGGAAGAAGCTGGGATTAAAGGAAAGGGGATCTACCATCCTTTACTAGCGGATCCAGTTGCTAACGACGTTAGTTTTGAAAGAAATATGGTGATTAGTGGGGATAATGCCTCTGGGAAATCCACTTATCTGAAAATGGTAGCCATTAACTGTATTTTAGCGCAGGGCTTGGGCTTCGCCTATGGCGAAAGTTTGGAGCTTTCTTATGGACATGTCATGACTTCTATGGATGTCAGCGATGATATCGAGGTTGGAGATAGTTATTTTATTACAGAGAGCAAAACAATTCTCCGAATGATTGAGAGTCTGGAAAAGTCAGGTTTTCATTATTTCTTTATTGATGAACTCTTTAAGGGAACCAATACCATTGAGCGAATTGGCTCTGGCTTAGGGATTGTCCGCTGGCTATCGAGACACGATTGCCTGTATATGATTTCAAGCCATGATATTGAGCTGGTTGCTGCATCTGGTGCAGTCAATGATAATTATCATTTTGACAGTCGCTATGTTGACGGGAAAATCGTCTTTGATTATCAGATAAAACAGGGAGCTGCAGTAACGAAGAATGCGGTCAATACATTAAAAAGCCTCTATTTCCCTTCGGAAATCACTCGAACTTCCCAAGATTTAATTGGACAATATGAAAAGACAGGGAAATGGTCTTTGAATAGAATGTTGAGTGATAAAGAGGAAGGTTGCTAGGCTTTATCAGACCTTCTGTTGTAAAAAATTAAAAGCACATAAAACGCAAACTTCACTTGTGTTTTATGTGCTTTTATTGTTTGATCTATTGGTTATAGACAAGCTTTTCGGTATTGGCTTGGAGTGACCTGATAGTATTTCTTGAACTGGCGATTAAAGTTTGAGAGGTTGTTGAAGCCAGATTGGCTCGCGATGTCAATGATTGCCAGATCGGAATGCTGGAGGAGATGGGCAGCTTTTTTCAGTCGATATTGAATGATGTACTCCATGCAAGAGATCCCTAATTGTTTCTTAAAGAAATTCATGAAGTGGGTCGGGCTAAAATGGCACAGCTCTGCCAAATGCTCGATCATGAGCTCCTCTTGGTAATGGTTCGAAATATGATCGAGGACCAAACGGATTTTTTCTTCTCTCCGGTATGCGTCCGTTGAGAACTTCTTCTCGACGATATAGTTGTGGGAGAAGAGGAGATAGAGGAGTTCATTGAGCTGGGATTTAAGTCGGAGTTCATAGAAAGGGCCTTGTTCTCTTCCGTTTGCCATACAGGTTAAGAGGCTCTGTTTGATTTCTTCGTAACCGGGTGATTGGGCTTGAATGCGTCGGACAAATTCAAAATCCCCATTGTAGAGGGGTTGTAAATATTTTAGAGTGGCGATATTTTTATGTGTAATCCCAATCAGGTCCAGATTAAAATGCAGGACATCCATAGTATGAGAAGAACTCTGGATGGGGTGGATGGAGTGGAGGGCATTGGGGCGGATCAAAATAATATCACCAGGCTGACTATTAAAATATTCATAGTCGATATGGAACTGAGCAGTCCCTTCATTGACATAAATAATCTCAATATCGGTGTGCCAGTGAAATAAGATATCTGGCTGTCCATTTTGGGTTCTAATTTGTCTGATTGAAAAAGGGAAATCGCTATTGGTAAAGGATGTTTGGCGGTATAAGGTCTTTGTGTTCATGCCTACCTCTTAGATCTTTTTCGGGAGTAGCAGACGTTTTTACCAGGTGTGTGAAAAGGTCTACTAGTTACTTCATACAGGGAAAATCTACTATCTATATTATAATAAAATTGGACCAAAAATTAAAGAGGATTCGATGGAATTTCTTAAATTTTAGGGAAGGAGGAGAGGGAGGATTTAAGGGAGAGAAGGTTCCAAAATGATGAGGGAATGGTGTATAATAGGGGAAAGATGGAAAGAGGTGGCGGTATGCTACAAATGATTGCGACAGATATGGATGGCACTCTGATGGACGAGCAAGGAGAGGTGGACCATGAGCGCTTGAGCTGCATTCTGGATCAGCTAGACCAAAGAGGTATTCCCTTTGTCATTGCGACAGGGAATGGCTATAGCCGTATGGCTCATGTTTTGGGAGACTTGAAAGATCGTGTCACCTTGGTGCTGGCCAATGGGGCACGGATATTAGAGAAGGGAAAGCTCATCCGAGAGTGCAGCTGGCCGGAAGAGTTGGTGCAGGAGGTCTTGCAGTATCTAGAAGGCCGAGAAGAAGAACTCCACCTGGTTGTTAGTAGCTTATCGGGAGGCTACGCCAAGAAAGGAACAGAGTTTCCTCTTCTAGAGCAATTGATGACGCCTGAGTTAGCAGCTGCTTTTTACAAACGGATGCGCTTTGTGGATGATTTGATCCATGAACATGGCGAGCAAGTTTTGAAGCTAAGTGTCGTCACTGAGACTGAAAAAGTCGAAGCCTTTGTGCAAGAGTTACGAGAAAAGTTTGGAAAGCGCCTGCTTCCTGCAGCTAGTGGCTATGGGGCCATTGATATTCTGCAACCGGGTGTCAATAAGGCTACAGCCATTCAATTCTTAGAAGAACGCTGGGGCGTGGATGGTGGACACCTGATGGCATTTGGCGATAGCCAAAACGATGTCGAGATGCTTGAGTTAGCGACCTATTCCTATGCAATGGAAAATGCGGATCCCCATGCGCGACAAGCAGCCCGCTATACGGCACCTTCTCATCAGAATCATGGAGTCTACGAAGTCATCGAAGCTTATTTGGATGGAAGGCTCAGCTTCGACTAGGAGCCTAGTCTACCTTGCACAGTTTCTACTATACGAATCGAAAGGAGCCTTTATGGCTGTACAATTATTAGAAACCTGGCTGTTGAAAGAACAGGCAAAAATACAGAAGAATTACCGAGAACTGAATCAAAATCCTTTGAGGGAACCCGATATTCTTTTTATAGGAGACTCTATCGTCGAATACTATCCCCTTCAAGAGTTGCTGTTGACGAATCAGTATATGGTGAATCGGGGGATTAGAGGCTACAAGACAGACCTCTTAAGAGAGCATCTAGATGCCCATATTTTCGGTCAAGCAGTGGACAAGGTCTTTTTACTGATCGGAACTAATGACATTGGCAAGGAAATGCCCCTGTCGGAAACCATTGATAACATGAGCATTATCCTGCAGGAGATGGTGCGGCTCTTGCCCTTGGCGCAAATCAAACTCGTTTCGGTTCTTCCTGTGAATGAGGGAGAGCCCTACAAGGGGACAGTCTATATTCGGACCAATCAGAAGATTCAGACCTTGAACCAGGCCTACCACGAATTGGCCCAAGGGATGATAAATGTTGAATTTATCAATGTTTTTGATCATTTGCTTGGAGAAGATGGTCAGCTCAAACCGGCTTATACAACAGATGGACTTCATTTAACAATTGAAGGATACAGGGTCTTGAGTAAGGCTCTTCAAAGAGAAATATAACCCATCCTAGCAAGGAAAATGATTTTCCATCTAGGATTTTTTAATGTCTTCTATAAAACAGTTTGGGGAAACACTCTATTTTGTACTAATTCTACAACAAGCAAAAACCTTGCCCTTATGCGGTTTGTGACTTCTGTTATAAAATAGTTGGCAGAAACAGAACAGATATTTGCTTTGTGTTATGTAATAGTTCCAGGCATTCAGTGAGCAAATTCTTATACAAGGACAATAAAACGTGATAAATTGATATAGTAAAGTTATTTGAAACGTTTTCACTCTTTGTCGAATTCAGTTCAAAGACTGACAATTATTTTTATTGAAGGAGAGTTATATTTATGACTCAAGGAAAAATTACTGCATCTGCAGCAATGCTCAACGTATTGAAAACATGGGGCGTAGACA
>ERZ772974.2948-NODE-2948-length-10197-cov-6.263557_pt1 | contig 10197 bp, 5 predicted proteins | sample MGYA00580671_ERZ772974 | MGnify/ENA primary metagenome ERZ772974 (study PRJEB29015, sample SAMEA2738065) | human oral metagenome | biome: human oral; feature: human-associated habitat; material: saliva | place: China | collected 2218 ... | reverse complement strand
TTTGGCGCGTGCTAAAAAATTTCTGGAGCGAGTGAAGGCGGAAAATTCCGATGAGTCGAAGATTTTGGTGGTGGGGCATGGGACGCTACTGAAGATGCTACATTATAACATTGTCGGATATGATGATGAGACGGACTTTCGCGAGTTCTACATGGAGAATGGCGAGATCGTGGAGTATGATATATAAAGAGTTGATTTGTCATATTTATTAAGAAATTAAGGCTTTTGGAGAGCTAGGATGATTGATGATAACGAGTTAGATAAACTTTTAATTAAATATAAAGAGTCATTCCCTACCAGATTTAAGGAAGATGAAGGCTACAAGTGGCAGGCAGTTGCCTGGTTTCAAAAATATTGGAACTTAGACGCTGAAGACTTTGGCGAGATGTTCAAGATTGCTACAGAAAAGACTTTCAATCTGCTGGCTTCGAACCATTATTTTCCAAAGGCAATGATTGGAGAATTTATAAAATCTGCTGGAACAGAAGTGGTGCGCGAAATGTTTACTGTTCTTTTTGATGAGACAAAAGATTTAGCCGAACGTATTGCGTATTTTATTGAGGCCTCAGATAACAACCTAACGAAATACTTTGGCGATAAATATGCTTCTCATTTTCAGAATCTTAATTCAATCAGTACTTACCTTTGGCTACGCTTCCCTGATAAGTATTATATTTATCGTTATTCCGAATATAAACGTTTGCTGGAGATCTTAAAAAGTACCGCAATTGCAGAAACAGGCAATAATCCAGAAATTTTACTAAGAGCATATCAAGTTTATGGAGAAGTTAATACAAGACTGCTATCCGACACAGAATGTAAATCACTACTCAATGCTTGCTTAGACGACTCATATTATGCCGATCCAAACTTAAATACAATGACGGTGGATTTTGTCTTCTTTTTGAGAGGTTATCTTAAGAGCTTAGATGGTACAACATTAACCGATAATGATTGGTGGCCAAGTAAAGATTTATATAATCCAGGACTAAGTGTGGAGGACTGGAAAAGGATACTGCAAGATCCAGAGATTTTTTCAAAAGATAGCTTAGCCTTAGTTAAGCGATTTAAGCATTACGGCGGGGCGGCAACTTGTAAACAGATTTCTGAAAAATATGGTGATACCGCACAGCACTACAATATTATCTGTACAAAAACTTGTGAACAGATTATCAGAAAAGCTAATGTTAAAAGAATGAAGCTTAAGGATGGGACCGAAAATTTATTTCCAGTTTTATTCTATGGACGTGATGCTGAGAAGGGAGAATCTGGATCTTACAAATGGAAACTTCGAGAAGAGGTAAGTGAGGCTCTTGAGCAAGTAGATTTAAGCCATATTCCTTTATATGTAACCGAGAAAAAGCCAGAACTGGAAGATAAAAAATACTGGTTACTGATGTCTAATCCTAAAATTTGGTCGGTCTCTGAATTAGCGGTTGATGATGTTCAGTCATATACGATTCGTAACGAGAATAATAAACCTCGCAGAATTCCAGAAAACTTCCGTGATGCAAGAGAAGGTGATCTAGTCTTTTGCTATGAAACCACACCAGTACGGCAGATTGTATCATTGGCGGTAGTTTCAAAAGCTTCGGATGGTGCGACTATCGAATTTAAAAAGATTGAGCAATTAGTGAATCCGATTGATCGCGATGATTTTGTTAGTATCCCCGAGTTAAAGGAAATGCAATACCTAAAGTGCTCTATGGGGACACTATTTAAGGTAACTGAGCCTGAAGCAGAGATTTTACTGGATTTGATCCGCGAAACTAATCCTGTAACTACCACAGAGATTGAAAAGAATAGACCCTACACAAGAGCAGACTTCCTGACAGATGTTTTTATGGAGGGCGATGATTTTGATAGTCTCGTAAAAATGTTATTGCATAAGAAAAATATCATACTGCAGGGGGCTCCTGGCGTAGGTAAGACCTATGCAGCCAAGAGACTCGCATATGCAATGATGGGCGAGGTTGATGATAGTCGAATTGCCTTCGTGCAGTTCCATCAGAATTATGCTTATGAAGATTTTGTGATGGGATATAAGCCAACCGAAAATGGTGGTTTTAGGTTGCAGAATGGGATTTTTTACAAATTCTGCATCGAAGCAGCAAACAATCCTAGTCAAAAGTACTTCTTTATTATCGATGAAATTAATCGCGGAAATTTGAGTAAGATTTTTGGCGAGCTACTAATGGCGATCGAGAATGAATGCCGCGGTTCAAAAATTACCTTAGCATATTCCAACAAACTATTTAGTGTGCCAGAAAACGTTTATATTATCGGTATGATGAATACAGCAGATCGTAGTCTAGCACTAATGGATTATGCACTACGCCGTCGTTTCAGTTTTAAGGAACTAAAACCTGCCTTCATGTCAAATAATTTCAAACGTTACCAAGAAAATCTAGGAAGCAATCTTCTTGATCGACTGATTCAACAAATTATTGAACTCAATAATGAGATTATTGATGATGATTCCCTGGGGAGTGGTTTTTGCATCGGACATAGCTACTTCTGTAATCTAAAAGACGCGACGGAAGATCAGCTTAAAATGATTGTTAACCATGATATTCTACCAACCTTGGCTGAATACTGGTTTGATGATAAAGCTAAATATAATAAGTGGGAAAGTAGATTAATCGGCATTTTCAATGAGTAAAGAGAGCTCAAAAAATATTTTGATTCGAAACATATACTATATGCTTACATACGCCTTTTTTGCATTGAAGCAGACTAATTATGCCCGAATCGAGGCTGAGGAGTTCGAAAATATTGAAGATTTATTCGCATCAATTATTCAAATAGGCACAGCAGAACAGCTAAAACACGGGCTTTATCGGAGATATATAACCAGAAGCGAACAACTTAAGGTCCTGCGTGGAAAATTAGATCTGACGGGAACAGTTAAACTACGTGTGCGAAATAATCGCCAGGACCTAGGCTGTGAACACGATGAATTATCGGTAGATAATATATATAACCAAATTCTAAAGACGACGATAGTTGGCTTAATTAGATGTAAGAAGGTGAAAAAGGAAACACGCATTAAACTTCAAAATATTTTGAGATTGCTGGGAGATATCTCGGAAATAACTCTGGCGAGGGTAAAATGGGGGGAGCTTACTTTTCAAAAAAATAATCGTACATATGAAGTATTGATAAATATGTGCTATTTCCTTTACCAAGAGATGATTTTATCAAACACTGCGGGCGACAAAAAAGTGCAGTCATTTTCGGACGAGAACATGGCCAAGGTTTATGAAAAATTTATTTTGGAATACTACAGGCAGAATTATAAAGGCTTGCGAGTAAATGCTTCGGAGATTAAATGGAATCTTGATGAAGATTTTGAGAATCCAATGATTTTTGCTTTGCCAAAAATGCAATCCGATATCACCCTGCGAGCTAACAATAAGACCCTAATTATTGATGCCAAATATTATTCAAAAGTTATGCAGCAACAATTTGAGAAGACTTCGCTGAGAAATAGTCATCTTTATCAGATTTATACGTATGTAAAAAATGAGGACAAAGAGAATACTGGGAATGTGGCGGGGATGCTATTATACGCGAAGACTCGTGACGAAGTAGTTCCCCGCACGGATTTCTCAACGGGCGGCAATCGAATCTCGGCACGGTGTTTAGATTTAGATGTCAGATTTGATAAAATTAAGGAACAGTTGGATGGTATTGTTAAGGAATATTTTTAGAAAGAGAAAAAAATAAATGAGAACATTTTGCTGGAATAATAATGTTCGGATTTAGTAGCCTCATTGAATGATTATATGCTGATATAACATATGTGTTAAGAAGATATAATATTTTTATCTATTTCACCTCTATTATTATGTAGTATTTGGAGTATTAAGATATAACATTTTGCTATATATTGATATAACAGTTATGTTTTTTAAAAACAGTTACCACTTACTACAAAAAGACGCAAGAACGAACTAATATGCGCCAAAATATTTATCAAAGAATGAAATGAGTTTAGCAATAATACCCTTTCTCTTTTCATTACGCTGAACACCAGCAGTGCCGAAACGACTCATTTTTGGCATAATACGATCTACATCAGTTCCAGAGGTCTTCATAACACCATCTCGAAATGCATTTAAAATGAGTCGTCTAGTTTTATCATAGTCAAGGTTTTCTTCTTCAATGATGGAGTTTAGTTCTTTTTCGCGCTCAGTATTAACGAACTTTTGCCATGTATCGCGAATTTCCTCACCAGTATTTGTATAAGTCCTAACAAACTCATGGATGAGCTCTTTCTTACTGCGAAGCTCAAGGCTGGAGCTAACAGCTTTATCAATGTCAACAAGAATTTCTTTGTCCTCGCAATGACTGTCGTGATATTTGATAACAAGAGCGAGAATATAATCAACATTAACCTCGGTTTGGCGAATAAGTTCAACTTCAAATACAAGATCATCATTAATGACTTCCTTATCAGGGGTTTCTGGGCGTAATTCGTCACGGAGATTAAGATAAACTGACTGATAGTCTTGCAAATCACGCGGACTTAAGATATCTCGCTCGGCAAACTCATCAAATGACTGCAAGATATTGCGAAGACGTAAGATCTTACCAAATAGTTTAATAAACTCCTTTTGTTTTTCCTCACCAATCGGACGCTCTCCCACGGGATAGTTTTTATAGAGTTTATCAATCAGATTAGTATAGCCATCAACGTGTTTACCATTAGGTTCATCGTAACCGTTAAAATATTCACCAAAAGTTTTTAGGAGTACGATACCGCTAGCTTCTTTATCGCCAAACAAAGCAACCGCATCATCTACCTTATTCTGAAGATTACGAAAACAAATTATATTGCCATATGTTTTGATCGAGTTCAGAATGCGGTTTGTACGAGAGAATGCCTGAATAAGACCATGCATTTTTAAATCCTTATCTACCCATAAAGTATTGAGAGTCGTAGCATCAAAGCCAGTCAAAAACATATTGACGACAATAAGAATGTCTAGTTCGCGATTCTTCATGCGCATTGAAACATCTTTGTAATAGTTCTGGAATTTATCAGAAGATGTGTCGTAATCTACATTAAACATCTTATTATAGTCGGCAATAGCAGAATCAAGAAAATCACGTGAAGACTGGTCGAGCGTAGATGTATCTACGTCCTCGTCACCCATAAAACCGCTAGTATCGTCCAGATCTTCATTAACTGTAAAGCTAAAGATGGTGGCTATCTTAAGTTTTTTACCACTTCCAGCAAGTTGCTTCTTAAATTCATTATAGTAAAGCTTCGCCATACTAATAGAAGACGTTGCAAAGATAGAATTGAAACCGTTCAATTTTGTCGTAATCTTTTCTTCGTCACCACGATGCATGATGCTTTCAGAAATGTTTGCAATCTTGCGATAGTCGTAGTAAAAGCTGCGCTTGGTCTTTTGGTCGAAATGTTCGAGAACATACTTAGTAACCTCAGTAATACGGCGAGGATCCATCATTGCGCGCTCGCGATCGATGGCTGGAATATCGGCGTCAGCAATACCCTCCTTAGAGTGCATCATTTGGAGGTAGTCGATGCGAAACGGTAACACGTTCTTGTCATTAATAGCATCGACAATGGTGTAGGTATGTAACTTATCGCCAAAGGCTTGTTCGGTGGTTCTAAGCTGTGGATTTGAGCCAGACCCGGCATTCTCAGCAAAGATGGGAGTACCAGTAAACCCAAATAGGTTATAATTCTTGAAATGCTTGGTAATATCCATATGCATATCGCCGAATTGCGAGCGATGACATTCATCAAAGATAATCACGCAATGTTTGTCATAAACTTCGTGTTGAGGATTCTTCTTTATAAAAACGCTAAGCTTCTGAATGGTGGTAACAATAATCTTATAATCACGAGTGGCGCCAGTATTAGGGTCTCTATTTTCAAGCTGACACTGCAGAATATGAGTATTATTATTGCCATTGGCCGCACCTTTTTCGAAACGATCATACTCTTTCATCGTCTGGTAATCTAGATCCTTACGATCTACGACGAAAAGAACTTTATCAATATAAGTAAGCTTAGTTGCAAGCAATGCAGTCTTGAAGCTAGTTAAAGTTTTACCTGAACCGGTCGTGTGCCAAATATAACCGCCAGCATCTGTCGAGCCTAGCATTTTATAGTTTGTAGAAATCTCGATACGATTCAAGATACGCTCTGTAGCGACAATCTGATATGGGCGCATTACTAGGAGTTTATGATCAGAATCAAAGACACAGTAACGTGTCAGAATATTGAGAAGTGTATGTTTGCCGAAAAATGTTTTCGTAAAATCGATTAAGTCGGGAATAATCTTATTATTACCATCAGCCCAGTAAGACGTAAACTCAAAACTATTGCTGGTGCGCTTACTTTTCTTACGACCTTCGCCAGACAACTCCTTAATATGTGAGTTACGCGTAGTGTTAGAGTAATACTTGGTTTCAGTGCCGTTCGAAATCACAAACACTTGAACATAATTATACAAACCAGAACCAGCCCAAAATGAATCACGATCATAACGCTTAATCTGATTGAACGCCTCTTTTAGGGCAACTCCGCGGCGCTTAAGCTCAATATGAACCATAGGTAGACCATTTACTAGTATCGTGACATCATAACGTACATCGCGCGCACCAGATTCTTCAATATATTGATTAATAACCTGAAGTGAGTTGTTATGAATATTCTTCTTATCGATAATCTTGATGTTCTTTGTAGAGCCATCATCTAAACGAAAACTACAGACATTATCGACCTGGACGCGGTTAGTCTTATCCTCGATAGAATCTCCAGGGCGAGCAATATATTCATTGAAGAAACGAAACCATTCGCTGTGAGTAAATATAATGTCATTCAATTTCTCTATTTGAGTTCTGAGATTTCCAATAAGATCAGCCTCGGAATTTATCTTAATGTATTCATAACCTTGGTCCTGGAGATTATGGATCAGTTCTTTTTCAAGTTCAGCTTCGCTTTGGTACGAATCGGATTTTCTTGGAGATGGAGTATATTCGGCTACAACCGTAGCCTCGCTACTTTCGACGATGATATTAAATTTACTCATTTAGCTTCCTTAAAAGTTAAAAGTTTGTCACGATAATATTCATACTGCTTCTTGCGGTTGCTAAGCTCCGCTGTAAGCTCCGCTGTAAGCTCCGCGAAATTGTCCAATATTTGGACAATTTCGTTTTGGATTTCTAATGGCGGGATTGGGATCTTTATTTTTGATAGCTTACTGGGACTGAGGTGATTAATCGTAGTACCAGAAACGCATTTCATCTTCTGCTTCTCAAAATATGTACTATTTATGACATACATCAAGAAGCCAGGGTTTTGCTCATGCCTCAGTCTAATTGCATCACCACCAAGATAACATTTATCCTCAACCCTATACACAGAAGCTTTTCCAATCTGAGCTTCTTTAGTTGTACTCGAGACTGGAAGTAGTAAATCATTTTTAGCGATTAATAAACTTTTTTTCGCTATTTCCGAAGCAGAGGAAACGATTCTATCTATATAGTTTCCATATGTCGTATACAATTCACCATATAGAATAATTGGGATATCACCAGTACTTTTATCACTTTTGGAAAGACCACGCCCCTTAGTTATTTCGCATACTTTTCCGAGTTCAATAAATTTAACTCCATTTGGACACTTTTCTTTAATTATTTTATCAAGTCTACTCATCTTTTTTACCCCTCGATTTCTGCGATTATATTGTCAATCTCAGCACGAAGCTTATTCTCTTTTTCGACTATTTTGGAGATATCTTCATTCAATACCTTGATATCAATCTTCTCGCGAGTATCTTCTTGTTCGACGTAAGTGGAAACCGAAAGATTAAAATCTTGTGCTTCAATTTCTTCATACGTGGCTAAGTGAGTAACATATTTGATCTCTTCACGAGATGCATACTCCTCTATAATCTTATCAATATCAACATCGCGAAGCTTATTATTGTTCGTAATCTTCACACAATTTTTAGAAGCATCGATAAATAGAATTTTATTATCGGTTTTATTCTTCTTCATGACGAGAATACAGGTTGCGATAGAAGTACCGAAGAATAAGTTGTCAGGCAGCTGAATAATACAATCAATAAAATTATTATCTACTAAATATTTACGAATCTTTTTCTCGGCGCCGCCACGATAAAAGACGCCTGGAAAACAAACAATAGCGGCCGTACCATTAGAAGCAAGCCAAGAAAGCGAATGCATTACAAAAGCAAGGTCCGCTTTGCTTGACGGAGCAAGTATGCCAGCTGGTGAGAAACGCGGATCATTGATAAGTACCGGATTTTCAGAACCTTCCCAATGAATAGAATATGGCGGATTAGAAACGATAGCCTCAAATGGCTCTTCATCCCAATGTGCAGGATCTTTCAATGTATTACCTAGTGCGATATCAAACTTATCCGGGTCAATATCGTGCAGAAACATATTAATACGACAAAGATTGTAAGTTGTAATGTTAATTTCTTGCCCAAAGAAACCGTTACGAACATTGTCTTTACCAAGAATCTTAGCGGATTTTAGAAGAAGCGAACCAGAGCCACAAGCTGGGTCATAAACCTTATTGATTTCTTTCTTGCCATATGTCGCAATCTTTGTTAGAAGCTCTGAAACTTCTTGTGGAGTAAAGAATTCACCACCGGATTTACCAGCATTTGACGCATACATGGCCATTAGATATTCATAGGCGTCACCAAACGCATCAATCGTATTGTCCTGATAGTCACCGAGTTTCATATCGCCAATACCGTCCATGAGCTGAATAATATGTTCGTTTCGCTTCACAACCGTAGCACCAAGTTTATTGCTATTAACATCAAAGTCATCAAATAGACCCTTCATATCACCTTCATTCTCGGTATTATTTGCCGAGTCTTCAATGGCGTTAAGGGTCTTCTCGAGCGTCTCATTTAAGTTCTCGTCATAAGGAGCTTTAGCGCGAACATTACAAAATAACTGAGATGGCAAGATAAAAAAGCCTTTAACCCTAATGAGATCTGCGCGAGCCTGAGAAGCTTCTTCGTCAGAGAGTTTGGTGTAATCAAAATCTTTATTGCCAGCGTCCCATTCATTTTTATTTATATAATTGGTTAAATTTTCAGAGATGTAACGATAGAAAAGCATCCCGAGTACGTAATGTTTAAATTCCCAGCCGTCAACGGCACCACGAAGACTGTTTGCAATATTCCAGATTGCACGATGCAGCTCTGTACGTTCGGATTCCCTCTTGTCATTCATGAAAATATTTCCTTATATTAAGACGGCTATTTGTTCTATATTTTACCACGAAAAGGGTATTTTCAGATACCATGAGGAACACTATGTCACTGAGTGAATAATATTATTTATATTCCCTAATACACTTTATTCAACGAAAAAATATTCTTAAGTCTCAAATTAACGAACAAAAAAGGTCCTCTATGCAAGGACTAGTTCAAATTCAAATTTCAGGGCCAGATTCAGGCTGAATTACATTTGGTGAGCCGGGTGGGACTCGAACCCACGACACCAAGCTTAAGAGGCTCGTGCTCTAACCAGCTGAGCTACCGGCCCGACTCATTTTCTATTTTATCATTTTTTGCGCATTTCGTCCAGAACGAAAATAAAAATTACCCCCACCTCTTTATTTTCCCCCCAAAATATACTATAATCACCTTACTACAACCTGTAGATTTTTTCTATACGCGTGTAGATGGAACTTTTACATTTTTCAAAGGAGGGAAATATGGATCAGGGAATTACCTTAATGGCCGGATCACTTTGTAACACACTGGAGTACGTGGAGAAAATTTTTCTCGAACACAAGAACGTACTGAAAAGTATCGAATTGTATGTCAACGACTTCAATATTAATCGCGAAAAAATAAATGGCATAACAGATGCCCGCTGGAAGAAAATTATTGAAAACCAGAGGAAGAAAGCCGCAACTAATGGTCAGAAAACTATTCTCGACCAAAATCAACTCTTCCGCCTGTCCGAGCAAATCGTTAATGACATTACTTACATTACGCTCACGACCGAGTCTTGCCAATTTTTCAAACGCCGCTGGATTGATACCGGCAACATTCGCCGACTAAAGGATGTGATTGATTGTTACAACAAGAGTTGGAAGCGCCTTAACGGTATCTATTCGAGCATCAACTGCTTAATTCGTCAACCGATGTTCCTGAA
>ERZ772974.2947-NODE-2947-length-10206-cov-3.493547_pt1 | contig 10206 bp, 13 predicted proteins | sample MGYA00580671_ERZ772974 | MGnify/ENA primary metagenome ERZ772974 (study PRJEB29015, sample SAMEA2738065) | human oral metagenome | biome: human oral; feature: human-associated habitat; material: saliva | place: China | collected 2218 ... | reverse complement strand
ATTTTTGCTAAATTCTTTTTTTGTTTTAAAAAAATTTTTTAATTCTTTCCTTCCTAAATCCCATGTTGGATCATAATAATACCAATCTTCTCCAGTCTTAACCTTTATTGCAGAATGATTTATTCTTTCCTTATATGGTGTTTTTGTATTTTTTACATTTTTATCAATACAATCAATTACTTGTGATTCTACTCCTACACTTGTGAGCATATAATGCATCATATGAGCAATTCCTTCACATACTGCTCTATTACTTATAATTGCATTATATGAGGATTGTTTCCTGTTCAATCTTTGGTTTAACATTTGAATTCTACTTCTATTATCATTAAAAAGAATTTCTGACTTTTTATCATCTCTTCTTATTTCTTTTTCTAAATTCATTAATTTCATCTCAAAAGATACTTTTTCATTTATATGTTTATATATTGCTAAAGTTTTTTCTATATCTGTGTATTTAGGATTAATTATATTTTCTAATATTTCTTTTGATTTTCTATCCATCTTTTCCATATTATATGTATCAAATTCATTTTTACCTGATTCGCTTTTATTTTCTGTCCACCTACAAACTCCTCCTTTTTCTTTCTCATATATTGAAACTTCCTTTGTTAATTCTGGATATTTCTCAATTAATTTAGGATATATATCAACATCTAATGCCAAATATCCCATGTTTGAATTTTTCATTTTTTCAATGATATTAAATTCTCTTAAATCTAAATTTCCGTGTTCCTACATTTTCTATCCTTAAAATCTCTAAATTCAAATTTTTATCAATGCCTGAAATTTCTTTTAAATTTGGATCATTATCTATCTTTAATATTTTCAAATTAATTAATTTGCTTGTATCTAACTTTACCAATTTTTCTTCATTATAGATTTCTAAACTTTCAAGTCCTTTTAAATTTTCTATTGGCTTAAAATCTTCTATTCCTGTAACTCTATTATCAATATATTCTTTTAACTTTTGTCTCTCTCTTTTTACTCTTTCACCTTCTATCTTTGGTACTCTATTTAATTTTTCAGATAATATCACTAATCTTTTTAAATTAGATAATTTAACTATATCTTCTATATTTCCTACTTTTTTCCATCTTAAATCTAATTCTATTATATTATCTAATTCTTCTCTTAAAAAACACTTATATTCTTCATCAAATTCTTTATCTTTATTTATTAAATTTTGTTTTCCTAATATTTTTCTTAATATAATTGCTAATCTTCCATTTTCTATTTTAATCTTATCATGATTCATAAATACTGCCTTTAATTATTTTTTTACTTTTCTTATTAAATTATCCTATCTTAAATATCTCTTTTATCTTTAATATTATATTATTAAATAACTTTTTTATTCCATTTTCTTTATATTCTATAATCTCATTTTTATTAATATTATTATAGTTATCATTATTGATCTGTTCTGTTTCTTTTATATTATCTTTTACCATTTTTTGATCTTCATCTATATCAACTATTTTATATTCTTCTTTGTTTTTCTTATACTTATTTTCATTTTCCTCTAAAATATATCTCATATACATTCTATCTGTTTCGCTTGTACTAAAATAATTATAGTCAAGTAATGCAAGCATTGAAACTGTTTTTCTTTTTACTCTTCCTTCCAATACTTCTTCCATATCATTATATATTGGATTATATGTGTCATCTTTTCTACTTTCTATAGACTTATATATCTTTTCTGGTATTTTATCTATATATTCTTTCCCAAGCATTTGTAATATTGCATATAATTCTGAATATGCTCTTTTATCAATATTATATTCTTTCATCAAAACTTCTTGCATCTTTTTCCCCACTTTCTCTATCTACTCTCTCTTTTTGCTTATCTCTTTCATCTATATTATTTAATTCATCTACTTCTCTTTTTAAATCATCTTCTGTAGTACCATATCTTTGATACAACTTATTAGCCTTATTTTCTTTTTGTTCTTTTTCCTTTTTTTCTAGAACTATATTTTTTCTATCTTCTAAAACATATCGTAATCTTTCATTTAGTTCATCAACTGTATATGCCTTTTCTTTTGGATTTTCTATTTTTTCTTCTAATACAGTAAAAGTATGATTTTTTTCAAATTCTTCCTTAGTCTTAAATACATTTCTTAATTTCATCTGTCCTGCATCCCATGTTGGATCATAATAATACCAATCTTCACCAGTTTTAACTCTTATAACTGAATGATTTTCTCCTCTATCTACAAAATCTTTTTCTTTATTATCTCTTTCTCCTATACAACATACTGTTTTAGACTCTATACCAACAGTTGAAAGCATATAATGCATCATATTAGTATATCCTTCACATACAACCTCTCCTTTCATAAAGGCATTATATGATGATTGTTTTCCATTTAATATTTTACTTTCACCTTTTCCTATCTTCTGTCCTTTATCTCTAAGTTCTTTTTCTCTTTTTAACAAAATATAATCATATTTAATATTTTCAACTATATATGCATATATTGCCATAGTTTTTTCTATATCAGAATATTCAGGTCTTACTATATTTCCTAATATTTCTTTACATTTCTTATCCATTAGTTTTACTTGTACTGTATTATACTCATTTTTTCTAATCATACTTATATTTTCAGTCCACTTGCAACTAATAAAATTTTCCCTAATTACACTATCTAATCTAGGCTGCATTTGTTTTAATTTAGGGTATAAGTCTAAATCTAATCTTAATGTACAAAGGTCCTTATTTTCCATTGCTTCTACTATATTAGATTCCTTTAATTTTAAATCACCTTCTCCGATTATGTTCTAAATTTAATTCTGAAAGTTCTTCATTAAAATCCAGTCCTCTTACTTCTTTTAAATTTGGATTATCTCTTAATTTTAAGCTTACTAGATTTTTTAGGTTTTCTGTATTAATTTTTCTTAAATTTTCTTCATTATCTATTTGTAAAAATTCTAATTTTTCTAATCTCTCTATTACTGAAAAATCCTTTATTCCTGATATTTTAAATTCATAATTATTATATCTATCACCAGATGTCATAAGTTCACTTTTTCTCGTAGTTCTCATGTTTACTGAAGATATCTTAAGATTTCTTAAGTTTGATAATTTTTCTAATTCATCTATTTCACCGATATTAGTGTTTATTATATTAAGATCTTTTATTTGTTCTAGTTCTTCTTTTTTAAATTTTTTAAGTTCCAAACTCTGATCTTTTTTTATTCCTTTTTTCTCTAATTCTTTTTTTATTAAAAATACTAAACCACCATTATCTATCTCTACAACTTCATCACTCATTTTACTTTTCCCCTTAGATTTATATTCACATTATATATACTAAATATTATATATTTTATATTTTGTACTATAAACAATAATAACATTTTTATCATGTTCTTTTACATTTATGTAATATACAAAAAACAGCATTAGTTGATTTTCTTTACTAATACCGCTTTTATATTTTTTATTATTATTTAAATTTATCCCTTCATAATTGTTTCAAATTCTTCTCCAGAGATTTTTTCTCTTTCTATAAGTACTTTAGCAATACTATGAAGTTTTTCTGTATTTGTTGTTAATATTTCTTTACCAATATTATATGCATTGTCTATAATTGATTTAATTTCTGAATCAATCTTAGATGCTGTTTCTTCACTTATATGTTTAGTATGTCCTATATCTCTTCCTAAAAATACTTGTTCTGAATTTGTAACATATGATATAGTTCCGAAGTTTATAGCTCATACCATATTTTGTAACCATATCTCTTGCAATTTTTGTTGCACGTTCAATATCATTACTTGCTCCTGTTGATATATCTCCGAAGTATTATTTCTTCTGCGATTCTACCACCTAAAAGTCCTATTATACTTTCTTCCATTTCTTTTTTAGATATAAATGATTTATCTTCTCCGAGACTTATACATTGTATATCCACCAGCCATACCTCTTGGAACTATAGATATTTCATGTACTTTATCTTGTGTTTTTAAGAAATATGACACAACAGCATGTCCTGCTTCATGATATGATACAAGTTTTCTTTCTTTTTCAGATACAACCCTACTCTTCTTTTCAGGTCCCATACTAACTTTTATCATAGCTTCTTCAATATCTTTTTCTGTTATATATTCTTTTTCTTTTCTTGCTGCTAAAAGTGCTGCTTCATTTAAAACATTTTCAAGATCTGCCCCTGCAAATCCTGCTGTATTTTTTGCAACTACTTTTAAAGATATATCTTCAGATAATTTCTTATTCTTGCTATGTACTTTAAGTATTTCTTCTCTTGCTTTTGCATCTGGCATTGATACAACTATTTGTCTATCAAATCTACCTGCACGAAGAAGTGCTGAATCTAGTACATCTGGTCTATTTGTTGCTGCAAGTACAATAACACCTTCATTTGAACCAAATCCATCCATTTCAACAAGTAATTGGTTTAATGTTTGTTCTCTTTCATCATGTCCGTGATCCGAAGTCCTGCACCTCTTTGTCTACCTACTGCATCTATTTCATCTATGAATATAATACAAGGAGCTTTTTTCTTAGCTTCTATAAACATTTCTCTAACTCTTTTTGCTCCAACCCCTGAATACATTTCAACAAAGTCTGAACCTGAAATTATAAAAAATGGAACACCCACTTCTCCTGCAACTGCTTTTGCAAGAAGTGTTTTACCGTGTACCAGGTCTTCCTACTAAAAGAACTCCTTTTGGTATTCTTGCACCCATTTCTATATATTTTTGTGGATTTTTTAAGAAATCTACTATTTCTTTTAACTCACCTTTTTCTTCTTCAATACCTGCAACATTATCAAATCTAACAGTATTTTCATCTTCTTCTATAAGTCTTGCTTTACTTCTTCCTATTGCCATATCTTTATCTGGCATTTCTTGTCTTGCCCTTATAGAAGCCATATTTATCCAGCTTATTACAAGTATAATAACTATTGCTGTTGGAAGTATTACAACTGTATTTTGAACTACTTTATCTACAAATGTTAATTCTTCTTGTTCTATCACAAATCCATCTTTAATTTTATCTGATATTTCTGTTAAAAATACTTGATCATTTGGTATATTTGTTCTTGCATTTTTATCATTATATATGTATCTTACATATGTCTTATCAGATGCTATCTTAATTTTTTTTACTTTTTCTTGCTTTATTGCTGATACCATTTCAGAATAATTTATATTTGTCTCAAATCCATTTTTCAAATTCATGAAAATTAATGCTATAACTACTATTACAAGTGCTATCCTTACTATATTCCCTATCTTTTTCATCATTTTCCTTCCTATTTTTTCTTTCCTACTTCATGACATCTTCTACATCTAGGTTCATAACTTTCTTTTTCTCCTATTTGTATTATTTCTGAATCTATACTTGCAGGTTTTCCATTTACTATTCTTTGACTTCTAGTAGCAGGCTTTCCACATTTCATACACACTGCTTGAAGTTTTGTTATAAACTCTGATTTAGCCAAAAGTTTAGCTGTTATATCAAATGGTTCACCTCTAAAATCTAGATCAAGTCCAGACATTGCAACCCTTATTCCTTTATCTACAAGTTCTTCTACTACATCTATTATTCCTTCGTCAAAAAATTGTACTTCATCTATTGCAACTAAATTAACATCTTTTTCATTTTTTAATATTTCTAATATTTCTTCTGAATTTTCAACAGCATATCCTTCTATTGTTTCACCATTATGTGATACAACATCTGTCTTACTATACCTATTATCAATTTTAGGTTTAAAAACAAATACTTTTTGTTTTGCAATTATTGCTCTTTTTACCCTTCTTATAAGTTCTTCACTTTTTCCACTAAACATTGGTCCTACTATAATTTCCATATAACTATATTCTGGTCTAAACATGTTTATCTCCTACTCTTAAAAATTTATTGTAATTTTTCCACAATTCTATGATATCTAGGATCTTTCAATTTTTCTATATATCTTCTATATTCTTCATCACTATTTCTATTTAAATATTTAATATTAAAATTATACATTTCCTCTAAATTTGTACCTATAACATTTAAATTTCTATCAATCATTGTATATCTTAATTTTGCATATCCATAATCATCTATTTCTATTCCATTATCAATATTTGCAAATATATATATACCTTCTGTTATCAATGTTGAAATAAAAATATCATATTCTAGTTTTGTTCTTGGTTGAAAATTCTTATCAACAATTTGCCATTTTTCATTCATATTTTTAACAATATAATTATCTCCATCTGGTATCACTTCTTTATATATAGGTGAAATTGCTTTTAAATCTTCATCTTCATTACTTGCAAAATATGTTATTTTTCTAGGCTTCCTTTTTATAGCAAGTCTTTTATCTTCAAAAACTTCTATTTCTACATTATTATTTAATGTATATTTTTTACCTTGTAAATTGAACCAACCTTGTTCTTTTTTACTTGGTGAAAAATATGGTAAAAATCCATTATTATATACATAAAGATAATTATCATCATGTATAAGTTGCTCTGCATTTAATTTTATATAATCACCTTTACTTTTACTATTTTTTAATAAGTCTCTTTTAGTAACTAATGTATATATTTCTTTTTCTGTTATTTCTGATTTTTGTACCAAAATATCATATTTATCACTAAATTGATATCTTTTTTCACTAGCATTTCTTGTATCATCATATATATCTTTTGTTATATATCCGATTATATTTATTACTAACCTCTAAAGTTGGATTTTTTTCTCCTATTACATCTTTTATTACTTTTAAAAATTCTTCACGCTTTCCTTCATGATCTTCATTTGCATATTCTGAATTATATGACATTACTTTTCTTTCATTTTTCATAATTACATCTGTTGTATTTTTAGTTGAAACAGCTGCAAGTTCAAATGTTTTATCATATGCTTTTATTTTATAAAATGGTGTTGCATAATCATATTTAAAGTCTATTTTTGTTTCTCCAGATTTATTAATATATCCATATTTACCATTTAATTTCACATTTATATATATGCTTTTATCTGGTATTTCTTCTACATATTTAAAATATTCAGGATTATATGCTGTTAAATTAATATCTTCTCTTTTCTTTATATATTCAGCTATCTTTTTATATTGTGATAATGATATTGCAGATAATCCTATTATCCCCATCATGATAATTATTATTGTACTTGCAAAAAAATTATCTTTTTCAATATAATTATTTTTTGATAATGTTCTTATTATCAAAATTCCAGAAATTATTGTAAATATAGGATATATATATGTAGGAGTAAAAAATGTTATAATTCCTACAAGTGAAAAAAGGTAGAATACAAAATAATATCCTTTTTTCATATTAAATATTGAAAACACAAAATTTATAAAACATATTACTACACTAATTCCAAATATAATATTATGTTCTATATTCATAACAAATCTTTGGTGTCTTGTAAGTTCTAGTTTATTATTATGTAACATATACCATACATACATAATAAGAAGCAATCCAAGAATAATATTTAATATTCCTAAAAATATATTTGTCTTCTTACCTTTCATCTTTATATACTCCTTATATTAATTTTCTTTTATATACCATTTTGATAAATCCATATCTTCTATATCTAAAATCATTTCATGTTTTGGTAATACCCTAAACGTATATACAAAATTTCCACCATTATTTATAGTAATATCTCCTGTATATGTACATGTTCCATCATCATTTTTATTTGTAAACTTAAGTTCTTCAGATTTCAAATATTTCATTTTACCGATCTTCTATCAGTTCTGCAATATATACTTCTACTTTAGCATTTTCTACTGCTATTCTACCTAAATCTACTCTTATACTTACTTTTATATTTTCACCTGCATCTAAAGTTTCTTGTCCTACTTGTGTATCTTGATATATCTTAATATTTTTCCATTCTTCATAACACATTTTTTTCCATTTTAAGAAATCAAAAACTTTTTCTAATGAATTAAACTTACTATCATTTATTTCTATAAGTGGCATATATATTTTTCTTAAATAATCTATAAGCATTCTAGCAGTTGAATACATTCCTGCATTTGTTGCTATAGAATTTTTCATATATGTTATCCATTCATTTGAATATGTATTTATATTTTCCTTATTATAATATGTTGGTATGATTTTACTTTCAAGCATTTCATAAAGACTATTACTATCTACTCTATCTTGTTCTTCATCTGTAGCATATCTTTTTCTATCACCTATTGCAAATCCATTTGTACCATCATATCCTTCATCCCACCATCCGGTCTAATATACTAAAGTTTACAGCACCATTTATTGCTGCTTTTTGTCCACTTGTTCCGAGATGCTTCATATGGTCTTCTTGGATTATTCATCCATACATCAACACCTGCTACAAGCATTCTTGAAAGTCCCATATTATAGTTTTCAAGAAGCATTATTTTTCCTTTAAATTGTGGCATTTTTGAAACTTCATCAATACGTTTTATAAGTTCTTGTCCCATAACATCAGCAGGGTGTGCCTTTCCTGCAAATACAAGTTTTACTGGTCTTTTTTCATCATTTAAAAGTTGTGTTAATCTTTCTAAATCTTCAAATATTATTGTTGCTCTCTTATATGTTGCAAATCTTCTTGCAAATCCAATTATTAGATCATTTTCATTTATCTTACCAACCGTTTCTACTATTTCATCATATGTAGCACCATTTTCGCTCATTCTTCTTCTAACATTTTTATTTATTTCTTCTATTAATTTTTTCTTGTATGTTAAATGTGTGTTCCATAAAACATCATTTGGAATATTATATATATTTTTCCATATATTATTATCATATATCTTATCTTGCCAATATGGTATCAAATAATTGTTATACATTTTCTTTATACCTGGTGCAAGCCATGTACATGTATGTACACCATTTGTTACATATGTAATTGGAGATTCATCATCTGCAGTATTTGGCCATATTTCTGTAAATAATTCTTTAGAAACATCTCCGGTGAAGTTTACTTACCCCATTTTTCTTACCTGCTATTTTAAGTGCAAATACTCCCATATTAAATGCTTTTTTATAATTATCATTTGGTGTCATTCCTAAACTTAAGAAAGTATCTTTAGAAATTCCAAGATCATCCCATTTACCATCAAACATTTTTTCTATTAAATCAATATCAAATATTTCATTACCTGCTGGAACTGGTGTATGTACTGTTACTGCTGTCATTGTTTTTACAAATTCTTTTGCAACTTCAAATGAAACTTGTTTTTCTTTCATTATTTGTTCTATAAGTTCTATGATTAAAAATGCTGAATGTCCTTCATTCATATGATATAGGTTTGGTCTTATATTTAATGCTTTTAATAATTTAACTCCACCTATTCCAAGGATCATTTCTTGCATTAATCTCATTTCTCTTCCACCACCATATAATCTATATGAAAGTTCCCTATATTTACTGCTATTTTCTTCAGTATCAGAATCTAAAAGATATAATTTTACTCTACCTACATTTATTACCCATACTTTAAGCATTACTTTAGTATTTTCAATAGTTATATATATTGCAAGATCTCTTCCTTTTTCATCTTTAACCTTTTTTATAGGCATATTATCTAAATCAGATTTTGCAAATAATGTAAGCTGATTTCCTCTTCCATCAATCTTTTGGTTAAAATATCCTTCCTTATACATAAGTCCTATTCCAATAAGTGGTATTCCAAGATCACTTGCAGATTTTAGATGATCTCCTGATAATATACCAAGCCCTCCTGAATATAATGGCATTGTTTCATCAAGTCCATATTCTGCTGAAAAATATGCAATACACTTATTCTTATATTTTTCATAATTATTCATATAATATGTATTATTATTTTCCATATATCCTTTAAAATCTGAATACACCTTATTATATTCTCTTAAAAATTCTTCATCTTTTGCCACTTCTTCAAGTTTAGTTTGTGAAATTTGTTTTAAAAACTTAATTGGATTTTTTTCAACTCTTTCCCAAAGTTCCTTATCTATTTTTTTAAACAATTTTAAACTTTCTGTATTCCAACACCACCATAAATTTTCTGCTATTTCTTGTATTCCTTTTATTCTTTCTGGTAATTTAGGAACCACTGTTAATCTATTAAATATGTACATTTCTCCTCCGTATATCTTTTACTTTTCTTTTGTATTTGTATTTGTATTTATATTTTTAAATAATTATTATCT
>ERZ772974.2943-NODE-2943-length-10211-cov-15.215833_pt1 | contig 10211 bp, 5 predicted proteins | sample MGYA00580671_ERZ772974 | MGnify/ENA primary metagenome ERZ772974 (study PRJEB29015, sample SAMEA2738065) | human oral metagenome | biome: human oral; feature: human-associated habitat; material: saliva | place: China | collected 2218 ... | reverse complement strand
GGTGTTTTAAAACCTGCAAAAGGGTGTTTAAAATAATCTTCAAGTTCAATGCGTATCTGTTTAATTGGTAGATTCTCACCTTCTTCAATATTTTCAACTTCAAAAAACTCTTTAATTTGAGCTAAATCTTTTTCGAAATTTTCATTATCTTGAAACTCCAAAAAAACCAAAGCATCGTCGTGAGCGATTGCCGTCATTTCGCCAAGCGGCGTTTGAATTTTAGAAAGTTTTAGTTCACGCATTTTAATATGACAATTATATATAAAAAAGCCTAAAAAGTCAAATAAAATAAGAAATTATTAGCACTCATATTGTAAGAGTGCTAAAAGTATGATAAAATAGAGTTATGATACCTGAAGATTTTCAAGAAATTATTTCGCGAATGAGTGAAAATTCGCACAAAAGTTTGGAGCGAGCAGAATTCTTCTCTCGTAAATTTAAAACTGGCTACATTGGAATTGAACATATTTTATTAGGAATTTTAGCGAATCGCGAATCTTCGGCGGCAACTTTAGCATATGAATATGGCTTAAAGTTTGAAGATTTATATGATTTTTTTGTTGAAAATCCGCCAGTTTCGAAAAGTATGCCAGATTTCGCAGATCCAAATGTGCGAGCTTTAACCGACCGCGCGGTTTTTGCATTAAAAATGGCAAGTTTAATTTCTGGCGATTATAATGAAATTGGCACAAAAAATCTGCTTTTCTCAATTTTAAAGCAAAAAGATTTAAAATTGCAGGTTGTGCTTCGGCAAACTGGGGCTGATATTGAGGGGTTAGTGAATGCTTTTGATATTTTGTTTTCGAACGAAAATTCAGCTGAGGGAATCGATGAAATTGAACAAAAAAGCTTTCGAAAGAATTCAGAAAAACAACAATCGAGCCGTGAAATTGCAATTTTGAAGAAATTTGGCGAAGATTTGACAGAAAAAGCTAAAAATGGCGAACTTGATCCAGTAATTGGGCGTGAAACTGAAGTCCAGAGATTAATTACGGTTTTGCTTCGTCGCACGAAATCGAATCCAGTTTTGATTGGTGAGGCTGGAGTTGGAAAAACCGCTGTAGTTGAACTCCTTGCTCAAAAAATTTCTAAAGAACAAGTCCCGTCACAACTAATTGGAAAGCGAATTTTTGAAATTGATTTAGCTGGAATGTTGGCTGGTACGAAATTTCGTGGTCAATTTGAAGAGCGGCTAAAAAATGTAATTAAAGCGCTTGAAAAACATCAAGAGATCATTGCATTTATTGATGAAATTCATCTCTTAGCAGGAACTGGCTCGGCGGAAGGCGCAATGGATGCGGCAAATGTTTTAAAACCAGCGCTCGCTCGTGGAAAAATTAAACTAATCGGTGCCACAACTTTTGACGAATTTAAAAAATCAATTGAGAAAGATTCTGCATTGAATCGACGTTTTCAATCTTTTCAGGTTGAAGAACCAAGTTTGAATGAAACGATTGATATTTTAAAAGGTTTGCGAGAAAAATATGAAAAATATCATAATATTGAAGTTTCTGATGAAGTTTTGGGCGAAATTGTTGATATGAGCGCGAGGTATATTTTTGACCGCCAAATGCCAGATAAAGCTATTGATATTTTAGACGAAGCTGGTGCGTTAGCCGTGAGCGAGAAGGTGTCGAAACCGAATAAAATTTTAGAATTCTCGCGCGAGATTGAAAAATTAAATGAAAAGCAAATTCGAGCGGCAGAAAATGAAGATTTCGAAGGCGCGGCTCTCTATAAAACGCGAATTTCACAACTTAGAAAAAAACTCAGCGAAGAAGAGCAAAAAGCAAAAAGTTCGAAAAAAATTAATTTAACGAGCGATTATGTGGCGCGAGCGATTTCTTTAAAAACGAATATTCCGGTTCAAAAAATTTCAAAAAATCAGGCAAAAATTCTACAAAATCTTGAAAAACATCTTTCGAAAAAGGTGGTTGGTCAAAGTGAGGCGATTGAGAAAATCTCGAAAGCGATCCGTCGTAATAAATCTGGGATTTCAGATGAAAATCGTCCAATTGGTTCGTTTATCTTTCTTGGCCCGACTGGTGTTGGAAAAACCGAACTTTCACGCCAGCTTGCAAACGAGGTCTTTGGTGGTTCGAAATCTTTAATTAAAATTGATATGAGCGAATTTGGCGAAAAACACAAAACTTCGCAGCTTCTGGGTGCGCCAGCTGGTTATGTTGGCTATGGTGAGGGTGGAACTTTAACAGAGAAAATTCGCCGTCAGCCATATTCCGTAGTGCTTTTTGATGAAATTGAAAAAGCTCACCCCGACACTTTTAACTTGCTTTTACAACTTTTAGAAGATGGTGAATTAACGGATTCGGAAGGGCGAAAAGTTTCGTTTAAAAATACTGTTGTAATTTTAACAAGTAATCTTGGCGCAAGCGAAATGATGAATGAAAAATCGCTCGGGTTTGAGGCGGAAAGTTCTTCAAAAAAGAATCATTCAAAAAATGAAAAATTTGCTCGAAAGGCTCTTGAAAAAGTTCTAAAACCTGAACTTTTAAATCGATTCGACGGAATTATTACATTTCAATCACTTTCGAAAACTGAAATTGGTAAGATTTTTGATATTCTTTTAGCTGATTTAAATAATCGATTGCTTCGAAAAGGTTTGAATTTGAAAGTTCGAAAATCAGCGAAAGATTTTATTATTGAAAAGGGTTATGGCGCTAAAAATGGAGCAAGGCCACTTAGGCGCGCAATTGAGGATTTGCTTGAACACAAATTAGCCGAGGAAATTCTGGCAAAAAATCCACCAAAGGGAACGCAATTTGTGGCGAGTGTAAAAAATGGTGAAATTATAATTGAAGTTTCGAAAGATTAAGGAGAGAAAATGCGAAAAACAGAGAATTATTTAGTTCCAACGGTTGTTGAAGAGACTAATAGAGGCGAGCGAGCGTTTGATATTTATTCGCGGCTTTTAAAAGAACGAGTTATTTTTTTGGGTGAAGATGTGAATTCACACACGGCGAATGTCGTGGTGGCGCAACTTCTTCATTTGGCTTTCGAAAATCCGGATGAAGATATTAAACTTTATATTAATAGCCCTGGTGGAAGTGTTTATGATGGTTTGGCGATTTATGACACGATTAAATTTATCAAACCAGACGTACAAACAATTGGGATTGGTTTGCAGGCTTCGATGGGGGCGTTTTTGCTGGCGGCTGGAACAAAAGGTAAGCGTGCGATTTTACCGAATTCTCGAGTAATGATTCATCAGCCATCAAGCGGTACGCGCGGAAAAGTTACAGACCAAGAAATTGACCTAAAAGAAAGTTTATTGCTTAAAGAAAAACTTGCACAAATTTTGGCCAAAAATAGTGGTCAGGATTTGGAAAAGCTCAAAAACGATATGGAGCGAGACTATTGGATGAGTGCTGAGGAAGCTGTAAAATACGGCTTAGCTGATAAAATAATCAAGCAAGAAAAATAGCCTCACAAACGAGACTATTAGTAATTGTATCCGTCAATTGGCTTAACTTTTTCGCCAATGGCGGATTTTTTGAGGCGGTTAAATTCACTCTTAGAAACTGGCACTGGCCAGATCTCTTGCGAATTTTTCTCATCTTTCGAAAACCTTAAAGCCAAAACGTAATATTTATCATTTGGTAATAATGGATCGTCGCCAGAGCTATAAGATGTTTTTGCACGATTGTATCCAATTTCTTTGATGAATACAAACTTTGAATTTTCGCCACGAGCTCGCCAAGATGAAACTCCAATTTCTTTTCCATCTTCGTCTGTAATTTTTATTACAGGATTGATCCGAAACTTCGATGAGATTGAGAAATAAGCTTTTTCAACTTGATTACCATTTTTATCAACAAAAGTTAATCCTTTTGCTTCTATTGACTCTTCGAAATAATTATCTCGAACAGTTTGAAAATTATTCCATTTTTCTTTCGAAAAATCCTTACCTTTTTCGAAAAACTTTTTGAACGTGTCAGTAGTATTTGAAATCTTTGCCGCTTCTGGTAAGAAATCTTGTGCAAAAGCCTTATTTGAGGTAAGAATAAAAATTGAAGCGATAAAAATCGCAGAAAAAACGAAGATTTTATTTATAATTTTCTTCATTTTAAGCTCCTTCTAACGCACTCAGAAAAACATTAAAATAGTTTAAAGGTGCGTAAATAATTTAATGGATTATATAATAGCATAAAAACATTAAAAAATCAAGGTGTTGACCTTTTTGTTGAAAAGGTGTAGAATATATAAGCCTTGGGTAAAAAATATTTTTTGGAGTGGAGGTCATTTGTATGACAACGAAATATTTATTTGAACAAGTTCTAAAAACTGGATTTCATCATCACGAAAAGCCAGAAAGCAAATCTATTGGCGAAAATGAAAACAGAGCACTTTTAGCCGGTGAAAAAGCAAAGCTGCAGCAATTGAATTACGCTTCGCAAATCAACCATTAATTTTTTAACCGCTTAAGTAGCGGTTTTTTATTGATTTTTTTTGAAAAATATGTTAAAATGAACGATAAGAAGTAGTGTGCTTGCGGAGAATTTCACTTCGAAATTGATGGCAAAATTTCGAAAGTCGCAGGCGGAGAATCTTCGGGCCGATTCTAATAACACTTTAAATGCGAGGAGAAAAATGGCAAAAAAGCACTTTAATGCTGTAGGACGAGCGTTCTTTTCGAAAGAAGACGCTATTCTTAAAACCCCAGATTTAATCGCTCACCAAAAAGAATCTTGGAAAGATTTTGTTGACAATGGTTTGAGTGAAATTTTCGAAGAGATTAATCCAATTGATGACTATACTGGTCAAAAATTAGCTCTACGATTTAAGAGTTATGAATTTCAAGCTCCAAAAACAACAAAAGATTTTGCGAAAGAAAATAATTTAACTTTTGAAGCTCCGCTACATGTTCAAGTTGAGCTTACGAATAAAGTTACTGGCGAAGTTAAAGAACAAGAAATTTACCTTGGTGACTACCCTTGGATGACAAGCCAAGGAACTTTCATTATTAACGGAACTGAACGTGTTATTGTTTCGCAGTTGATTCGTTCTGAAGGTGTTTATTTTAATGCCGAAACCGGAAGTGACGGAAAAAAATATTATGGCGCAAAGTTGATTCCAGTTCGTGGTGCTTGGTTAGAATTTGAAACTGACCCTAAAACTGGTGTGATTTATGTGAAAATTGACCGCCGCCGAAAACTTCCAGTAACAACTTTCTTGCGTGCGCTTGGTCGAATGACTAACGCTGAAATGCGAGAGATTTTTGCTGATGTTGATAACGGAGATGTTAAGTTTATTCAATCAACTCTCGAAAAAGATCAATCAGCTGGCCCAAATGAAGCTTTGATTGAGGTTTACCGCCGTCTTCGCCCAGGAGATTTGGCAACTATTGAAAATGCTCGAAATATGATTGAGCGAATGTTCTTCGACTTTAAGAGGTTTGACTATGGTCGCGTTGGTCGATATAAAATTAACAAACGCTTGAATCTCGAAACACCAAACACAACTGAAAATCGTTCTTTCCAAATGGAAGATCTTTTCGAAATTATTAAAGAAGTTATTCGCTTAAATAATTCGCAGGGTGAAGTTGATGATATCGATAGTCTTGATAATCGACGAGTTAAATTGGTTGGTGAGCTTGTTGCGCGACAATTCCGTGTTGGTATGCTTAGAATGCAACGAAATGCGATGGACCGAATGTCGATGACTGATATTGAAACTGTAACTCCTGGCCAATTAGTGAATGCTCGCCCAGTTGTTGCTGCAGTGCGTGAATTCTTTGCTGGATCGCAGCTTGCTCAAGTTATGGATGAAACTAACCCGCTTTCAGAACTTTCTCACAAGCGCCGTTTGAGTTCAATGGGTCCTGGCGGTGTTACTCGTGACCGTGCCGGTCTTGAAGTTCGTGACAGCCACCCAACTCACTATGGTCGAATTTGTCTTGTTGAAACTCCAGAAGGTGGAAACGTTGGACTTGTAACAAACCTCGCAACTTTCGCCCGAATTAATGAATATGGCTTTATTGAAGTTCCATATCTTCGTGTTAAAGACGGAAAAGTTACTGATGAAGTTGTTTATCTTGACGCTGATCATGAGATGCGCGAAATTATCGCTGATGCTGGTTCGAAACTAAACGAAGATGGAAGCTTTGTTGAATCTCAGGTTTCTGCTCGAAAGAACTTAATTCCTTCACAGGTGAGTTCAAGCGAAGTGACATTCATGGACGCCGTTCACAGGCAGGTTCTTGGTGCAGCAGCATCGCTTATTCCTTTTGCTGAACGTGACCGAATCGACCGTGCTTTAACTGGTTCTGCCATGCAGAAGCAGGCCGTTCCACTTCTTTGGAATGAAGCCCCAACTGTTGGAACTGGTGTTGAAGCTGATATTGCACGAAACTTGAGCCAAATTATTGTTGCTGAAGATGATGGTGAAGTTATTCGTGCTGATTCTGTTGCTGTTGAGGTTAAATATGCATCTGGCACAGCAAAATACGAACTAAAACATTTCGAAAAAACTGCTGACGACCGATGCTACAATCAAAAAGTTGTGGTTTCTCGTGGCCAAAAAGTTAAAAAAGGTGATATTTTGGCGGAAGGCGCAAGTATCAAGGATGGAGAAATTGCTCTTGGCCGCGACCTCCGTGTGGCATTTATGTCTTGGGGCGGATTCAATATGGACGACGCTGTGATTATTTCTGACCGTCTTGTTAAAACCGATATGCTAACAAATATCAACATTAAAGATTATATGGTTGAAGTTCGTGAAACTAAGCTTGGGCCAGAAGTTGTTACTCGCGATATTCCAAATGCTAGCGAATATAGTTTGCGACATTTGGATGAAGATGGAATTGTCCAAATTGGTTCAGAGGTAAAACCTGGTGATGTGCTTGTTGGAAAAATTACTCCAAAAGGTGAACAAGAGCTTTCGAGCGAAGAACGACTTTTGCGTGCAATCTTTGGTGAAAAAGCGAAAGATGTTCGCGACACTTCTCAAAGAATGAAAAATACTGGTTCTGGAAAAGTTATTGGTGTGAAAATCTTTTCAAAGGAAAATGGTCATGAAATGCGTGCCGGCGTGCTTAAACAAATTCAGATTTTTGTAGCTGAAGCTCGCAAAATTATGGTTGGAGACAAAATGGCTGGACGACACGGAAATAAAGGTGTTGTCGCAAAAATTTTGCCAGAAGCTGATATGCCATTTATGGAAGATGGAACTCCTATTGATGTAATTCTTTCGCCGCTTGGTGTGCCTTCACGTATGAACCTTGGTCAGCTTTTCGAAGTTCACCTTGGAATGGCTGCGAAAACTCAAGGCTACCGAGTTGCAACTCCTTCATATGATGGTGTCGATGCCAAAACTTTGAGTGATGAACTTGAAGCCGCAGGTGTTCCTCGAGATGGAAAAGTTCAATTGTTTGATGGCCAAACTGGTGAGCCATTTGAGCAGCGCACAACTGTTGGGTTTATGCATATGATTAAGCTTCACCACTTGGTTGCCGATAAAATCCACGCTCGTTCAACTGGCCCTTACACAATGGTTACTCAACAACCTTTGGGCGGTAAAGCTCAAAATGGTGGTCAGCGATTTGGAGAAATGGAAGTTTGGGCTTTGGAAGCCTATGGTGCCGCCAATATGCTTCAAGAAATGCTTACAATTAAGTCTGATGACGTTGTTGGTCGTTCGAAAGCTTACGAAAGTATCATTAAAAATAGTGAAATTGTTGGTCCAAAATTGCCAGAATCATTCAATGTGCTTGTCAAGGAATTGCAAGGTCTTGGTTTGCGTGTTGACCTGCTTGATCAACATGCTTCAAGCATTGACGCTGATGAGCTTCTTGCGGAACGAAATAAAGATGCGGAGAGTTCAACTATCGAAGAAGATGAAAATTTCGAAACTGTTCGAGATGAATCTGACGGTGAATTTGAAGACAATATGAATATTCAAGATATTGATGAAATTGAAGAAATTAAGGAGGAAGCGTAAATGGCGAAAGTGGTGAATTCAAACCAAATTGCTGATTTCGATGCAGTTCGCCTCGCGGTTGCTAGCCCAGAAGATATTTTGAGCTGGTCTTACGGCGAAGTAACTAAGCCAGAAACTATTAACTATCGAACTCAAAAACCTGAGCGTGATGGTTTGTTTTGTGAAAAAATCTTTGGACCAACTAAAGATATTAACCCTTATGATAATAAACTAAAAGGTGTTCGTTCTCGTGAAGCTGCCGTTGATAAAAATGGTGAGTTAGTAACAAAATCAATCGTTCGTCGTGAACGAATGGGTCATATTTCTTTAGCAGCTCCGATTGCGCATATTTGGTTTATGCGTGGAGCTCCAAGTGCAATAAGTCTTCTTCTTGGAATGACGGTTAAAAATATCGAACGTGTTGTTTATTTTGCAAGTTATGTAATTCTTAATGTTGATGAAGAAAGACGCGATCAAATGATTGCCGACCTTGAAGCTGAAGATAAAGCTGCTCGAATGGCAATTAAAATTCATTATGAAAAGGCTGCTGAAGAAGCTGGTGCTGACATTAAAGCATTGGCTGAAGCACAAACCAAAGAAATCGAAGAGCTTAACGCAAATTATGTTTCGAAAAAGAATCAACTTGACAGTTTTGTAAAAGGCTCGCTAATGAGCGAAACTGATTTTCGAAATCTTCCTGAAGAGTACGAGGATATCATTGAAGTTGGAATGGGTGGTGAAGCAATTAAAACTTTGCTTGACGAAATTGACATTGACGAGCTTATCGAAAGTTTGAAAGAAGAATCTGAAAAAGCAAGAGGTCAGCGAGAGAAGAAAATTCTTAAACGACTAAAAACAATTGAAGGAATGAAAGCTGCTGGAATTAAGCCGGGAAGTTTATGTTTGACTGTTCTTCCTGTGATTCCTCCAGATTTGCGACCTATGGTTCAATTGACTGGTGGTCGATTTGCGACATCAGATTTAAACGATTTGTATCGTCGAGTAATTAACCGAAATAATCGTTTGAAGAAATTGATCGAACTTAATGCCCCAATGGTAATTAAGCGAAATGAAATGCGAATGCTTCAAGAGGCAGTTGATTCGCTAATCGACAATAACGCATCACGAAGTGGTCGCTCAGTTAATACGGCTGGTGGTCGCCGAAAGCTTAAATCCTTGAGCGATATGCTAAAAGGTAAGCAGGGTCGTTTCCGCCAAAACTTGCTTGGAAAACGTGTTGACTACTCTGGTCGTTCAGTGATTGTGGTTGGTCCAACTTTAAAAGCCCACCAGTGTGGTTTACCAACACAAATGGCACTTGAACTCTTTAAACCATTCGTAATTTCTTGGTTAATTGAAAAAGAATATGCGCATAATATTCGTTCGGCGACTCGTTTGATTGATGCTCGTGAAGCAGAAGTATGGGATGCTTTGGATGCTGTAGTTGAAGGAAAATACATTCTTTTGAACCGTGCTCCATCTTTGCACCGACTTTCGATTCAGGCCTTTCAGCCAAAACTTGTTGAAGGTAAGGCTATTCAGCTTCACCCACTTGTAGCGAACGGATTTAATGCCGATTACGACGGCGACCAGATGGCGGTTCACCTACCACTTTCTGATGCTGCTCAGGCAGAAGCTCGTGACTTAATGAGTATTTCTCACAACTTGCTAAAGCCAGCAGATGGTCAACCTGTACTCTCTGTTGATCAGGATGTTGTTTATGGAAATTACTATATCACTTACGACAAGCATTCTGAAATGAACAAAAAACCGCGTCCTTTTGCTAATGTTTTTGAAGCCGAAATGGCTTATGACAAAGGTGAGATTGCACTCCAAACGCCAATTCGTGTGTTCGTAAAAGGTGAGATTCGAAATACGACTCTTGGCCGTGTGCTATTTAACGAATTACTACCAGAAGATTATCCATTCGACAATAACCCACAAACTAAGAAGCAAATTAACAAAATTTTGGCCGATATGTTTGCGCATTATGGTGCTGAAATGACTGTGAAAATTGCTGACAAAATCAAAGGTTTGTCATTCCGATTTGTTACAAAATCTGGTTTATCGATTGGTAAAGAGGATTACACGGTTTACGAAAGCGAAAAAATTCCTCAAATCATTGCTAGCGGTGACGCTAAAACAACTTTAATTCAGGAACAATACGACCAAGGTCTTTTGACTGATCAAGAACGCTATAACTTAATTATTGATAACTGGCACAAGGTTATTGATGAAGTTTCTGATGAAATTTCTGAGCGTGTAGCTCATGAAGG
>ERZ772974.2942-NODE-2942-length-10212-cov-6.635818_pt1 | contig 10212 bp, 10 predicted proteins | sample MGYA00580671_ERZ772974 | MGnify/ENA primary metagenome ERZ772974 (study PRJEB29015, sample SAMEA2738065) | human oral metagenome | biome: human oral; feature: human-associated habitat; material: saliva | place: China | collected 2218 ... | reverse complement strand
GGACATGATGCTGAAAGAGAATATCGAGCAGCAACGTGAAAAGGATGCTGAGATGTTCGCCCAGCTGGCAGAGTAGCAGCCTAGGCATAACAATCTAATAAGAAACTAGCGAGATGTAGACTATCTGCATCTCGCTTTTTTAGTGGTAATTAATTATTTTAGCTAGCAAGGTACGGAGAAGCACGTGCTAAGAATGTACATTATTTGTACAAGAGAATACGTTGACGTATGATATTAAAGTGATATCATAATCATATAAATAGCACAGCAATTATGATGAGGACAGAGTATCAGTCCACAATCGTTCTTATGGTAAGAACGATAAATGCGGCGAAGGAACTTGTGTGTGATTACATAAAAGTGCCAAATACCATACTCTTGAAAGGAGGATGAAATGAAAAAGATTGTAACATATATAAAAAATCATATCCCTCTAAGGCAGGTTATTCCATTAATTCTGCTAACGATAATGTTCAGACTAGCTATAGGAGGATTATATGAACTTTCTGTTGAATATTATATAGATACGTATGGCAATGAGAGTCAAAATGCATATGTATCGGGCTTAGACATAGTCCTAATGGGATTTGGTATATTCATGTGTTTATACGCGATAGTTGTCTATATCGTTGAGAGGCGAAGTCATCTGCCATTTTGGTATGGGAGATGCCAGAGCGCGGGATCTAATGCCAATGCAGTTTTTGAAGCAGCCATTGGAACATCGCTCTTACGTCTTTCGCCAGCTGTAACTGCAGTCATTGCGATGATATTCATTATTATATTTACAATAGTAAGCAATATTACGACTAAGCATAGAGAGGAAATAAAACAAAGGTATGTAGGTCATATTGGAAGAACAGTAGACGATTTGAAGCTTAAAGGTAAAGTGGATTTTGGTGGCGAGGTGCTACATGCTCTCGGTAGAGAGGGTATTCCTAAAGATACAGAAGTTAAAGCTGTAGACATTGATGGATATAATATCGTAGTAGAGAGACTTATAAAAGAATAACAATAAAAGAGCTCCGAAGTTAACTTCGAAACTCTTGCTTTTGTATGTTGTGAAGATAGCTTGAACTTAGTTTTTATAATTTTGTTAATTTAGCTGAGTACGGAAATATCTATTCCTTCTCTACCTTCGAGAAAGCTTTTGATAAGCCTCATAACCAGCTGTACACCGCCCTCGCTGACAGACTCAATATTAAGCGGCATCACAGGGTCGTGAAGTGACTTCCTAAGCAGGAACCAACCATCATGACCATCAAGGCTATAGTTAATCCGTACTCCTTCGTAGTTAGGAAGTTCAAGCGATAGACCTTCAGTCTGCTCAATCCAAGCTTTCATGTCCTCGAGGATTTTATCTCCAACTTCACCAAAGTTATCTGTAGTCAGATTAAATCTAATCTCTACTGATTCAGCAGGCTCGGCGAGGGTTGTAATCATGTGCTCAATGCCTTTACCTTCCTTTTTGAGGTTAGCCGCATTGATAATGATTTGAACAGCAAGGAAGGCACCGTCATCTAGATAATAGTTATCCGAGTAAGCTGCATGGCCCGAAGTCTCGATAGCGAGGAATGCATTTTCGCCTTCCTTTGATAGTTCAATAGCCTTATTTATAACGTTTTTGTAGCCTCTCTTGTATCTGAGGTGCTTTAAACCGAGCTTATCTTCGAGAAATGTGTGCAGTTCATTTGAAGTGATGCTGTCCGTAACGACTGTACCACCTGGATAATCATCTGCACCGATTGCTGCTGCGAGAGCAACGATTGCGTTTCTGCTGATTGGCTTACCCTCTGATGTTACTGCCGCACTTCTGTCAACGTCAGTATCAAATATTATTCCGAGGTCAGCGCCTGTCTCGCGCACCTGTTTGCAAATCGACTCCATAGCATCCTTGTTCTCAGGGTTTGGCTGGTGGTTAGGGAAAGTACCATCAGGATCAAGGAACTGGCTACCGCTGATATCCGCACCAAGAGGGGCGAGGACGTTATTAGCAAAGAAACCGCCAGCACCATTTCCAGCATCTACAACAATTTTCATGTTGCTTAAATCACCACCAACTCCCGTGCTGATCATCGAACGGAGGTGAGCAGCATACATCTGCATGAGGTTCATGCTCTCAGCGTTGAATTCGAAGGGAAGTATGTGTGCGCTTGCCGCGTATTCGAGCACCTCATTGATATCTGCTTTGTTGAGTCCGCCTTCAGCGGTAAAGAATTTGAAACCATTTCTGTTAAATGGCAGATGACTCGCCGTAACCATTATTGCTCCATCAAATTCGTAGAACGGCATAACTGTCGACATGTACATGGCCGGGGTGGAAGCTAGACCTGCATCGCTTACTTGAACACCTAGATATGCCATGCCAGACATGAGTGCATCAGCTAGGTCTGGACCAGTGATGCGAGGATCTCTTCCTACGCATATCTTGAGGTCGAATGAGTTCTTCCCTACCTTGAAGCCTAACCAGTGTGCAAATGCCGCACCAATTGCAAGTGCATTGTACCTTGTCAGGTTTACATCCTCACCTTCAACTCCGTTCATAGCGATTCCTCGAATGTCGCTACCGTTTTGAAGCTTTAAAATTTCTTTGCCCATTTTCTACTCTCCATATATAAATGTATTAAGTACGCTATGACGTAAATCACAGAACCGTCAAAATCATCGCTTGCAAATTGCTATAATAAACTTACGCTGATATCATTATACAGAATAATGTGATGAAAATGTTATGATACTTGTTAATAATACAGTTTGTTTCATGATATTGAGTTCAATATTTTGCAATGATATAATTTAGTTTCATGAGGTGTGTTCATAAGATTTAATACAGAAGGGGATATGACTATGATAAGTGATAAATATAAAGGCATTGAAATAAAGGCATTGAAGCAAGCGACCACGTGCCTTAAACTCGTGAGTTAGAAGCAAAAGAAACTGATGAGATAGCGGTGGATAAGAAAAATAAAAAGGATAAGAAGGAAAATATGAGCAAAAAGACCAACAAGAGTGGCAAGAGAAATAGTGCGATGGACTGGGCATTTAGGGTAATCATATTCTGCTTGGTCTGTGTGATTGTGGTAAGTGGATACAAAGTCGGAACGGCACTTTATAAATACTACCATTCGAGAAGTGGATTTAAGCAGGTTGCAAAGGAAGCAAAAGTGGATCCTAATCAATTCACGGGTGTTGTAGATTTTGATGCACTTAAGAAATTGAATCCTGATGTAGTTGGATGGATTTACCAGAAAGATACCATAATCAACTACCCAATAATGCGCGGAAAAGATAATGACCAGTACTTACACTCTGACATTAACAAGAAGTATAGCGTTTCCGGTTCGATTTTTATGGATTATAGGAACAGTGCTGATTTCTCTGATTTCAATACGATTATTTACGGGCATCATATGCATGATGGCAGCATGTTCAAATCGCTAAGAGGTTACACAAAAGAGACGGACTACTACAAGGATCATAAGACTTTTGAACTTATTACACCTGATAAAAAGTATCATCTGCAAATAATTTCGTCATATATTACTCCGGCTACGAGTGATGCGTACAAGTATTCGTTTAATAATCAAGCAGATAAACAAGCATTTATTAACTATTCAATAAAGAAATCTAAAATTAGCACAGGCATTACTGCGACAACGAATGACAAGATTATTACACTCAGCACTTGTGCATATGACTTTGATGAAGCCAGGTATGTTGTAGTGTGCAAGGCGATACCTTGGACTAAGGAAGAAATCAAGGCGGGTAAGAAACTGCAGGCGAAGCTTGATAAGCAGAAATGATATTTAACTCCATCTTGGAATAAGTGAATAAATATCTATTTACAATAATTATAAATTAAAAGACGCTTAACATAACTGAAATCAATGGCCTTTGAGTTTGCCAATGACATGATTCACGGTTAGGCGTCTCTTTTATTTATATACTAGTGACTATGTTGAAATTTCAATTAAGACTAGTCTGCATCTATATATGCAGTAATTATTTTGAATTTACATCTTATTCAATATAATATAAGTATAAATGATCTTTGTGTCTACTATCACTTTATAATAACTAACAGCAAAAATACGAGAGGCGCCAATATGAGTATCGATAAAACAAAGATTCGCGATGAACTGCTGCCCGATATACGGAGTTACGCAGATAACACACCGCTTGCAGACGAGAATACTTTAGATTGTAGTCTAGGCATAAATCCCTACGGATTTCCTGATGTAGTTGTGGACATTGTCCATAGCTTTGATGTGAACAGGCTTTATCAATACCCTCATAGTGAAGAAGCGCAGGAAGCTGTCGTCAAGTACTGGCAAGACTATGCTTTCATTGAGCCGGAAAATGTTATCATGACCGACGGAAGTGTTTCGGCATTAAACCTTCTAGTAAATGTTTTTGCAAAACCCGATGCTGAAGCAGTCATGTTTATGCCGACATTTACCGACATGGTCGAGTACTCGCGGATAATGGGCGTGAAAGTGCATGGGATAGCTATGAGCGATAAGAATAATTTTAAAGAGGACGTGGATAGATTAATTGCTGCGATAGATAGCAATACTTCGTTCGTATACATTGATAATCCCAACAATCCGACAGGGCAGTTTCTATCCAATGCTGAACTTGAGCGCATAGTTAGCAAGTGCGAGGAGCTAAAGGTCTATGCGATAATAGATGAAGCTTATGCAGACTTTATCCCGCGAGAAGAATCAGCGGTAATGCTCGGACCAAAATATAATCACATGATTAGTGTTCGCACTTTCTCCAAAGGGTTCGGACTCGCAGGGGCGAGAGCGGGCTATATTATCACCAACAAAGAACTTGTCAAATACATCAAGAAGGTCAGCAATCCCTATATGATGAATGAGATGAGTCGTGCGATAACAGCTGCAATCCTCAATTACGATGTCCAGCCTGTTGAGCACGGAACGGACTTTACCATTATCAAGGGTGCACTTCGTGACGCGTGCGGAAATAAAATAATCATGGCTGAAACAGATGACAGAGTGCCTATTTGTCTATTAAGACATATAGATGAAGGTGTGGATCTACAGAAGCTTCTAATGAAAGAGAATATCTTGACGTGCAGTGGCAGCGAGTTCGAGCCACTCGGTAAGAACTGTGTCAGGTTGCGTGTTCCAACATTAAAGGATGCAGGTAGGCTAATCAAAGCAATTAGGAATATAGTTAGTGCGTGAAATGCGTACTGTGAGTGATAATTGAGAAACAAATATAATTTTATGTTCATGGAGAGGGGCGAAAATAATGATTAAGGACTTAATTAAGAAAAACAGAAGTGTAAGAGGTTACGACATTTCAAGAGAAGTAACTAATGAAGAGCTCCGTGAGATGGTTGACTGTGCCAGACTATCTGCATCAAGTGTTAATATGCAACCACTCATCATTGTTGATGCGGTAGGTGTTACCAAGTCAAAGAAATCAGATACGAGACCATTGGAGAGAAAGTTGACGGTGTCACTGAAAGAATTGATGATGAACGTAGCTATGGGCGCAAAAGATGAAGATACGTTAACCACGCTTGCAAGTCGTATCGTTTGATTAAATAGTCAGATGAGCAGTCAGGAGCAAAAGGCATTTACAACTACAGTAGGAAAACCGGCTGGAAAGGTGGCTCCGGTGAGATTGTAATAAAGAAGCTGTTGCAGACTACTAACTTACATACAATCTTACGACTTTCGACAGGTATTTTCTATAAACCGGGTGTAAAGGCTAACGTAATCTTTTTTGATAAGAAACCGGCCAGCAGGGAGATGTAAACAAAGGAAGTATGGATTTATGATCTACGTACTAATATGCACTTCACATTAAAACAACATCCCATGACAGATAGGGATTTGGATGACTTTGTTGAATGCTATAAGCCGGGAGACCGTCGCAGTCGCACAGAAATCTGGAGTGAAAACAATCTAGACGGAAGATGGCGTTGCTTTAAAGCGGATGATATAATGAAGCGAGATAAGACGAGTCCCGATGTCTTCTGGGTGAAGGACAAATCCCTAGCGGACTTGGATAACTTGCCTGCGCCGGACGAACTTGCTGCAGATATTATTGAAAATCTGCAGAGTGCGTTGGAGAGTTTTCAAGACTTACAAAAGGAAATAAAACGGTAGTGTGTTATTGAGAGCGGTACATGTGTAATAACCACATTTATAATGAAGAGGAACACTAATGAAAATATATAAAAAGTATAGAGACTCAAATCAGATAACATTATACAACGGAGATTGCATTGATTTGCTCAAGGAATTGCCAGACGAATCTGTTGATATTATTATAACATCTCCACCGTATTGTATGGGGAAGGCTTATGAGAATCCGCAAGATGATATTGCAACCTTTAGAAACCAACATGATTCCATTTTCGATGAAATATATCGTGTGCTTAAACCAGGTGGGAACATCTGTTGGCAAATTGGTTATCATATTTCAGAGAATTGTGTTGTTCCACTAGATTACTTGGTGTATGAAATGTTTACGACCAAAAGTGAATCCTTGGAGTATCCTTTGACTTTAAGAAATAGAATTATTTGGACCTTTGGACACGGACTGAACAGCACAAAGCGCTTTAGCGGCCGACATGAGATGATACTATGGTTTACTAAAGGCGATCAGAAATTTTTCAATTTAGATGAAGTGCGCGTGCCACAGAAATATCCTGGAAAACTCTCCTATAAAGGACCAAATAAAGGACAACTTAGCGGGAATCCTTTAGGGAAAAATCCATCAGATGTGTGGGATATTCCAAATGTGAAGGCTAATCATATTGAAAAAACAATTCATCCTTGTCAATTTCCCGTTGCAATACCACAGAGGCTAATTAAGGCGTTATCAATGTCAGGCGGACTGGTTTTGGACCCATATATGGGAGTTGGATCAACAGGTGTGGCCGCTTTAGTTGAAGGACGTAGATTTGTAGGATCAGAAATGATGAAGGATTACTATGAGGTTGCTAAAAAAAGGTTAAAGGATGCATCAGAAGGTAATCTTAGGTTTCGTGATGATGTACCTGTAATGAAACCGAACGGCAACACAGCTGTTGCAAAGCTTCCGGATGAGTTTCGTAAATTAAGGGAGAAAAAGAAATGAAAGCACGAAAGAAACGTGAGCGAACAGAAAAACAAATCAAAAGCGCTTTTAAGCGCAAAATACGGAGTGTTTTTCAAGGCGCAGGTTTTAACTATGTTCCAACTAATGATCATGAAATGTGTATCGGTTTGCGCAAGGTTGAAATAGATGCATTATTTATCTATAAAAATATCTGGCTATTGTGTGAGGATACGATAAAAACAACTGGAATACGAGACCATGTTAGAACTAAAATTGAAGCAACACAACAGATAAAGAATAATCTGACAGCATTTGTTGAGGAATTAGTAAAACTGTTTCCCGATGAGGAGAAAACTCTAAAAGAGTTTTCTCCCGATCGAATAAAATTGTATTCACTCTATATTCCAAAGGATGGGATTGAGATAAGTGATAGTGATAAAAAGTTGTTTTCTGATTTGATCTTTATCCAACCGAAAACACTAAACTATTTTAGATGGATTGTACAATGTATTAAGGCTTCGGCACGAAACGAAATATTTCGTTTTTTGGGAATCAAACGGTCAGATATTGGCTTGATTTCGAGTACAAGCACGACAAGTGAAGACATTACCGCGCCGATTATTTATCCGCAATCGTTTACAGGCTTGGATAATAACATAAGAATGGTTTCGTTTATGATATCTCCTCAAAAGCTATTGGAGACATGCTACGTGATGAGGAAGGATAATTGGGATGCATCAATACTGCTGTACCAGCGTCTAATTGAAAAATCAAAGATAAAGGGGATTAGAAAATTTTTAGAAAAGGAAGGTGCAGCATTCTATAATAATATTATTGTTGGACTGCCTGACACTGTTCAATTTCGTGATCCATCTGGGAATTTTAAAAACATTGCTGAAATCACAGAGTTCGCAGATGGTTATAAGTTAGTAATACCGAAAGAAATAAACAGCATTTGTGTAATCGATGGGCAGCATAGGATATTTGCCCACTATGAAAGCGGGGCAGATTCTGAACAAGAACGACGAATCGGTGAGTTGAGAAATAAATTGCATTTACTTGTTACAGGTCTGGTTTTTCCAGAAACGATGAGCGAAGAGGAACGGATAAGAATACAGAGCAAAATATTCTTGGATATCAATTCTAACGCGAAACCTGTTCCACCTAATGTTTTACTGCAGATAAAAAGAATACAAAATCCGATTGCAGATGAAAGTATAGCGCAATTTGTTGTTGAGAATTTGAATTTGCAAGAACCATTTAAAAATACATTGCAATTATCCACATTGGATGAGGGCAAAATAAAGACTGCATCCATCGTGCGATTCGCTTTAAGATACTTGGTGTCTTCAAAACCAAAAGATGGAAAACAAAGTTTGTATACATACTGGAACGGTGACAAAGAAGCGTTTAAGCAATTGAAGGAATCGGCAATTGAAGATTATGTAAACTATTGCACAAAAACATTACGCGAATACTTTTGTGCAATTAGAAAAAACTTCAACGCTCAATGGAATGATGATAGATCAAAGTTATTATCCGTGATAGCAATAAATGGATTTATTATTGCTATGACGAGACAATTAAAAGAAAACGGAGTAAAGGATTTTAACTTTTATGATAATGTTTTTAAGAATTGGGAATTTGATTTTTCAAGGGAAGGTTTTAAATATACATCTAGCCAGTACAGAAAATTCTCTTCTCAAATACTGAAGGAGGCGTTCGGGATTGAGGAAGAGGAATAGCGAGCAAGAGCGATGCAAATAACTATTGGTGTCAAAGAAACGAAATAAACCATCGAAGACTACAGCACTAAAGACAAATTGATAGCATACACTGATAGCAATTTGATAGCATTAGCCTGAAAAGACCATAGAGGTTAGATAGCTGGTATCATCAAAAATCACGATATATCAGAACGCTAAAACAAATTTGTTAAGACTTAGATTCTTGCAATCGAGTGGGAGTAGAGCAGTTTTTCTCATAAATGGCTTAAAATCAAGGTTTATAACATATTAAAATAAACAACTGGGACAAAATTGGGTAAAAATTTCAAAAAAACAATCTCAATAATTGTTCAAAGTGGCTTGCAATAGAATAGAAAAAATTAGACCGTAGCGTGAGTGCTCCGGTCTTTTTGTGTCTCTTTGAAAATAGATATCTTATATAAAGTTTAGTTAGATAAACCATAATTTTTTTCATAAAAGTTTTTGCTACTCATCACTTTAATGATCCAGTATTTCCAGAAGATATTATATTCACGGTTTAGTTTCCATTTTTATATCTTTTCTGAATTACTTATCTACCTTGTTTATAACTATATGAAAGTGCTTCTTCTACAGCATTAATAATATCCAAAGTAAAATCTTTCTTTTTAATTTCTAATGCACTAATCATTTTTTTGTTTTTTTCTAAAAGTTTTAAATAAAATCTTCTTATCTTCATCATTCAAATCAATTTTATAAAGAAGATTTGAAAGCGAAATAATTAATGATTTAAAATCATTGCACAGCATTTTATTTGATTTTATACATTTCCAAAAAAGGACATTATCAAATTCATTATCGCTAAACTTTGGCTGTAATCCCATTATTGGATTGACAAGTAATTGCGTAGACGACAGCATAAGATTAAGATATGCTCCAAGTTCATATTGTTGTGCTTCTGTCATGATGTTATAATCAGTTCCAAATTTTTTTATCTTAATGACAGCATCTTTCAGCATTTTAGTTTCATTACCAACTCTAGCTATACGTTCGTTCAATTCAGCTATTGCAAGTTTATATGATTCAATATCACGATTACTAATAAGAGTGAAAATATTTTCGATTTTCTTCTTGTTTTTTGTGAACTTCCAAAACGTTAAACCACTTGCTATGATTGCAACACCAGCCATTGCCCAACCAACTGATCCTGCAAGGGCAAGAAAAGCGTTTCCGGCAGTCACGCCACTTCCGCCAGCCGCAAGTGCTCCGCCACCAAGCCACGCTAATGCCGCATTCGTTTCAGCAGCGTCACTTTATGAGGAAATGGCAGTTCCCATAGAAGCAACTCTAAAGATGTCAAGAAAAGTGCAATCTCTAAACACCCAAAATTGATTTAAGCCGCCAGGGCTTCGTCGAGCACCATCCT
>ERZ772974.2931-NODE-2931-length-10234-cov-3.245997_pt1 | contig 10234 bp, 9 predicted proteins | sample MGYA00580671_ERZ772974 | MGnify/ENA primary metagenome ERZ772974 (study PRJEB29015, sample SAMEA2738065) | human oral metagenome | biome: human oral; feature: human-associated habitat; material: saliva | place: China | collected 2218 ... | reverse complement strand
CTCGAACGCGGGACACCCTGATTAAAAGTCAGGTGCTCTGCCAACTGAGCTAGTGGGTCATAAAATGGCAGGGGTGGATGGGATCGAACCATCGCATGTCGGAGTCAAAGTCCGATGCCTTACCGCTTGGCTACACCCCTGTGTTGTGGGGTGAGTAATGGGGATCGAACCCATGCATAACGGAGCCACAATCCGCCGTGTTAACCGCTTCACCATACCCACCACAGGATATTTATTCTGTTTAGCACTGTCGTGCCTTAGAACGATATTTAGTATATCAGTTAATTTTTTTTGTGTCAACCACTTTTTAAAAAACTTTTTTAACTGCTATCATATCTCATCTTCGATACAAAGTAATAAAATTATTGCTCTATCGCTGATGTTTTTAAAGTATATCAAATATTCTTTTTCTTGTAAACCCCTTTTTAATATTTTATTTTTTATTTTCGAATATGGAGTACTCATTCTATTTCCACTTACATTCCTATTATCTATTTAGTCTTACTATTCTTTTATTTTACTTTTGTTGTCATCTTATTCAAATTATATTTTCAACATTTATCTTATCGATATACATTCATCACTATCATCGGTAATCTGTTATTAAGATAACCTATAGTTTAGATCTTTTATGTTTTTATTTTCAAATATAAAAATAGAGGAACACCGATTGCTTTCAATCATCGTTCCTCTATTTATTTCGGACTATTTTACTACTGCCTCTTTCCCGTCTATACATTTAATATATTTCAGGGATTACGTAGCATCTAATATACTAGTACCATCCTATATCATTAATATGCTCTTCATTAAATCAGTTTAGCTAAATCATTTAAATTTTCACCCATTGTTGGATGTGTAAAGATTTGGTCACGTAAGTATGTATACTTAATATCGTTGTCCATGGCCATTTTAATAATGTTAATTAACTCTTCAGAGTTTTTACCAAATAAGGTAGCTCCTAGGATTAAACCAGTGTCTTTGTTAACTGTTAATTTAAATACACCGCGTGGATCTTGGTTTACTGCATGACGCGGCATATTATTTACTGGTAATGCAGCTGTCACTGCATTTGGATATTGCTCTTTCGCTTCTTCTTCATGCAAACCTACATGGGATAAAGCAGGTGTAATGAAAGTAGAATATGGCACGTGTGCACGATTATCTAACTTATAACTTTCATCACCGTGCAATACACGATTCACAATGCGGAAGTCGTCTAAAGATACATATGTAAATTGTGGACCACCATTTACATCACCTACAGCAAATACATTAGGAACAGATGTCATTAATGTATCATCCGTAACGATAGAGCCATTAGGGCGCACTTGGATGTCTGTGTGCTCTAATCCAAGACCTTCTGTGTTCGCTTTGCGACCTGTAGCATGTAACAAAGCATCGAATACAAACTCTTCTCCACTTTCAGTAACCACTACTACAGTATCCCCTACATTTTTAATTTCTTCGGTAACAGCATTGAAATGGAAATGAACACCATCTTCTTCCAAATATTGTTGCGCCAACGCAGCTACATCTGCATCTTCACGTTTTAAGATTCTATCGCCACTTTCAAAAGCAGTCACCTCAGCACCTAAACGTGCGTATAAATTAGCGAACTCAATGCCAATGTTACCGCAGCCAATGATACCTAATCGTTTTGGCAATGTAGGCAACGCTTGCAACTCAGTACTGTTATATACAAATTTAGATGTAGATAGACCTGAAATTGGAAGTACTACATTAGTAGCCCCTGTGTTGATGATGATAATTTCAGCTGTCAATGTTTCCACGCCATCTGCTGTTGTTACTTCTACTTCTTTATTGGAAGTAAATTTACCATGACCAGTATACACGGTTACATTCGGATTAGATGTTAACATGTTTAAGTTCTTTGCATTTAACTTTCCTACTACTGTATCACGAGTTGCCTTTGCAGCTTCGTAGCTTTTGCCTTTATCCGCATCAACAATCATCGTTTTTGTAGGGATACATCCGATGTTGATACATGTACCACCATACATAGCTGGATCTTGTTCAATTAAAGCAACTTGTTTTCCTTCTTTGCCAAATGTGGCAGCTAATGTTTTACCTGCTTTACCAAAGCCGATAACGAGTAAGTCATATTGTTTCATTATAGTCTCCCCTTTTGTTAATTCACATGAATAAAAATATATTATATGTTTCATTGTAAATACAATATTGTTTTTATTGTATACCTATTTACTAGGAATTTCAATACTATATATCACAAATGTTTTTCCAGCTCCATAGTTTCAACAAGTTTTTTAACTAGCTGCACTTAGATACTGTATTTTAATATATCTACTTACTAACAAAATTATCATGCGTTTACCTATTATTTATGAACTTGCCCTATTCGGTTGTATAACCCATACGCAAAACTAGCACTTTCACAAGGAAAGTGCTAGTACGTCACTCACTATAGCACACTTAGGTAAAGAGTTTATTCTGCAATTCGAGCTTGTAAATATTGTTTTACAAATGTTGGCAATACGAAAGCAGATTTTTGGATGCCATAGTTATAGTATTTAGTTGTAAAATCTTGAGCACGGTTTGGATCCCACTCTAATGGGTCATGTTTCTTAGACCCCATAGTAAAGCAATGCATACCTGTTGGATATAACGGAATGAATGCTGTATATAGGCGAGTCACAGGGAAATGTTTATTTACATAGTAGAATACATCAGATACTAGTTGTTGATGCATCACTGGAGATTCTGTTTGTTGTACAAATAAACCATCTTCCTTCAAGGCACGATATGTATTTTTGTAGAATTCTTCTGTAAATAAACCTTCACCAGGTCCGATTGGGTCAGAGCAATCTACGATGATTACATCATAGAAATTTTCTTTTTCCGCTACATGACCAATACCGTCACCAATGGTTACCGTCAATTTTGGATCTTGGCGAATCATAGCGTCAGCAATAGATGGCAAATATTGTTTTGCCAATTCCACTACTTTACCATCAATTTCTACCATTGTCACTGTTTCTACACAGCTATGACGTACACATTCTCTAGCTACACCGCCATCACCGCCACCGATGATCAATACATGCTTAGGGTTTGGGTGCAAGAATAACGGAATGTGGCTCATCATTTCATGATACACAAATTCTTCTCGTTCCGATGTTTGAAACACTCCATCTAAAACAAGCATATTACCGTATTCTAAGCTATGAGCGACTTCAATCGTTTGAAAGTCGGATTTTCCAGAATATAAAATTTCATCCACTTCTGCGCATAATGCAAGATGAGGGGACTGTAATTCTTTAATCCATTGTGTCATTTCTTACTCCTCACATTGTGACTGGATGTATAAAAAAGCTCCACCCAGTAAATTATCTCGTAACCAACGGCGTAGTGAAAAAGTTCGTTCCATACCTTCATCATAGACAACACATCGTGTGTCATCATGATTAACTTGCATAGATACGATAGGAACCCAATGCCATGTAGATAGCCCTTCTTCCTGTCCACGATGACGATTTAAAAAGGCAACAGGACAATTTTGTTCCAGTCCACGTTGTATAAAAGCCGTTACTTCTTCCACCGTATAAGCGCTTCCTTTCAGAGGAAAAATCGGCAATCGTTTCACATTATAAGACAAGTTGTTATCTGCCATATATTGATTGACACCTTGTTCCCACCAAGTACTTTTATAGAGTCCACCACCATAGCGAGGGCGCACGTATTCCCATACTTGATTCATGCGTTCCAAGGCTTGATCACCGTCTGCAGCAGTCTCCACAGGTAAATGACCATCACGAAAGAGTACATAGGAAATCACCTGTGTTGCCGTAGTGGGACCACAACCAGCTAAGCGTTTCCACGCATCTTCGTACCACTCTTGGTCATACCCATAGGAAAAATTCCCATCCTTTTTCACTTGTAACCATTCAGGATGTTCTAACCGATAGCGTTTAATGCCTGCCATTAGTCTTCTACTACCTCAACAGTTTGCATGCGGTCACCTTGTTGGATTTTATCCACTACATCCATACCTTCGATAACTTGACCGAATACAGTATGCACGCCATCTAAATGAGGTTGTGGTTCGTATACGATAAAGAATTGGCTACCACCTGTGTTAGGTCCACGATGTGCCATGGATAAAGCACCACGAACATGTTTATGTGGGTTATCTTTAGTTTCGCATGGAATTGTGTAACCAGGGCCACCTACTCCAGTACCCATTGGGCAACCACCTTGAGCCACAAAACCAGGGATAACACGATGGAATTTCAAAGTATCATAAAAACCTTCTTTGATTAATTTTTCAAAGTTAGCTACTGTACCAGGAGCTTCATTTTCAAATAATTCGATAACAATGTCACCGTATTCCATATGAATAATTGCTTTTTTCATTACTGTACCTCCAAAAAAGTTCTAATTACATGACCCGCTAAATACAATCCTGCTACAGAAGGAACAAATCCACAGGAACCTGGACTTCTTGAATCGTCATCTCGATTCGGTGTCATCGGTTGTTCGGTAGAGAATAATACAGTTTGCTTTTTAATGCCCCGACGACGCAATTCTTTACGCATAACTTTCGCCAATGGGCATGTATGGGTCTTACTAATATCTGTAATCTTCAACTGATCAGGCCACATTTTATTTCCTGTTCCCATAGAAGATATACAAGGTATATTTCTATTATAACACGTTTCGATGATAGATAGTTTAGCACTTACCATATCAATGGCATCAATGACAAAATCCGGATTAATATCGGCAATGAAAGTAGGATGACTTTCACCAGTATATACCATATCATAAGCCTCAATATGTAGATTAGGATTGATTGCTAAGGCTCTCTCTTTTGCGACCTCTACTTTACGTTGACCTACCGTGCTAGGCAAAGCAATAAGCTGACGATTAATATTGCTCACCGTCACTTTATCACCATCGACAATAATTATATGCCCTACGCCAGAACGAACCAATGCTTCTAGAGCAAAGGAGCCTACTCCACCGCATCCAAAAAGAAGGACTGTTTTACCTTGTAGGGTTTTAATTTTTTCTTCTCCTACCAACCATTCTAAGCGCGTTAACATATGTTCCATATTAATAGGCTCCTGCTGGGATAATTTCAGTCCAATATCCATCTGGATCAGCAATAAAATAAATGCCCATCGCTTCATTCTCATAGACAACGCAGTTCATAGCCTTATGTTTTGCTAACGCTCCTGCATAATCATCTACATAAAATGCCACATGGAATTCATTATCCCCTAAATTATAAGGACGATCCCAATCACGTAGCCATGTCAATTCTAATCGATGCGGATTGGTACCATCCCCTAAATAGACGATTTTAAAAGATCCATCTTCTCCATCGATATGACCGACTTCTTCTAACCCTAATGCGTCTTTATAAAAGGATAAACTTGTATCCAAATCTTTCACATTAATATTATTATGAGCAAAGCTAAATTTCATACTTCCTCCTTAATTCCTAGTAAATAACAGTATTATTCTAACATAGGTACTACGGGAATACAATCACTGCACTTGAAAGTAGGCCCTGCTTCCCTCATCCGTTTTTGTCACCACCAAGTGTGCACCAATTTGTTGTTGTAATTCTGGCACATGAGATATGATGCCTACCAATCGTCCTTGGGATTGCAATGCTACTAGTGTTTCCATTGCCACATCTAAGGTATCTGGATCCAAAGTTCCAAACCCTTCATCAATAAACATGGTATCCAAATGAATACCTCCCGCATAAGATTGAATGACATCCGCCAATCCCATAGCTAAACCTAAGGACGCTAAAAAGGTTTCTCCTCCAGACAACGTATTGGCAGGGCGGCTTGCCCCTGTATAGGCATCAAAGACAGCAATATCCAACCCCCGTGCGCCACGACCTCCTTCTTCTACCGATCGTTCCAATCGATAGCGACCACGACTCATATCATGAAGTCGTAAGTTCGCCGCACACAACACTTCTTCCAGGATAGCACCTAGTACATAGCGTTCAAAGCTGACCCCTTTCATACCTGAATCACCGCCATTGGCTAAATCGGCTAAGCCGAAGATAAATGCCCGACGGTTCGACAATACTTTAGTGGACTCTTCCAACCCAGTAATTTCTTGTATTGTCTTTTCTTTAGCTAGAACTTGAGATTTCAGGGTACCAATAGTTTCCCCCAATTCTTTTAATTCCTGTTCTATTGTTTCCACAGCACCCTTGGCTATTTCCTCTGGCACTGTAGTATAGTTGGCTAAATCACTTCGCACTTCTTCTAACAGAGAGCTTAGTCGCAATGTTTCGTTGTTATAGACACTAAAGTTTTCTTTCCATGCTGGCAATTTATCAAATGCATGAGATTCCTGTTTAAATGCATCAATGGTAAGAGATTCCGCTGCTAACACTTGCTCGATTTCCTTATCCAAGAATTCTATATCCTGCGCCATGCGATCCTGTTGTTCTTTAATAGTCCCTATTTCTGTGATGAGCGCCACCTTTTGTTCTTGGCTAGCTTGACGCGCGGCTTCTACCTCTTTACGGTCCGCTTCATACCGTTTCAGAGAATCTGCGAGATCTTTCACCTCAGCCGTATACGTTTCCACCGTAAAAGGAGCTATACTCTTTTCAATACGATGCATTTCTGTTGTCATGTGGTGAACATCTTGTTTAATCGTCTCTATCTGACCAGCTAAAGTAGTCAATTCCAGTTGTTTTGTATGAAAGTTAGCTTCTTCTACTTGTATTGCCTTATGTAATGTTTCTAATCTTTCTTCCAATTCTACTTTAGTGGTTTCAGCAACAACTAACTCATTTTGTATCGTTTTAAACGCTTGGTCTATAGTTTCTATATCTGCAGATACCTTCCACCATTGGAGGCGTTCAGCTACCCTATCTATGTCCTTGACTTGTATAGCCGATTCCAACATATTCCCCAAGTGAATAATAGCTTTTCTTTGCACACCTTCTGTTACATTTGGATAGCTTTCACATAAACGATTCCATTCTTTACTATATCGTTCTACTTCTTCTTCACTGTGGCTTAGCTTGGTTTCTATCGTTGCCACCTGTGTTTGACTAGCTTGGAACTCTCTGCGGAATCTATCTACCGTTTCTCTAACAATGTCTTCCGACGGGGCTTGTGCTAGTTGTGGATGTTCTAAGGAACCACAAACAGGACACGGCGAATCATCTTCCACTTGCAAACTCACTTCATAGGCTTGGTGTTGTCGTAATAATTGCTCATTATGATGATATAGACCTTCACGCGTCTTGCAGACCTGTCGTTCTTCCTCCAACTGTTGACTATGAAGATTTCTAGCATCCCAAGCAGTTTGGAGTTTGTTAACAACCCCCTTGAAGGAATCCCACCAACTCCGCAGTTCACTGGTACATAATTTTTCCTCACCTAAACAAGCATAATTTTGTAACTCTGTCTTTATACCTTCTAATGTTTTACGATGCAACTCCAGCTCTGCCTGACTTGTAGTTATCTCCTGTTGTAGAGCCTGTTGTTGCTCCACTTGCTGTGCTTTCGAAGCCTCTATATCAGTCCTTTTTATCACAAGTTCGCCATACCGCTCCACCTCTTGTTGCAAGGCCTGTAATTGGTGGTATTGCTCTTGTTGCTTTGCATACGTTTCCTCTTGAGCTATTAGCTGTTTCCACTTAGACTCTAAGGTTTGTAAACTTCCTTCCACGGACTGCAACGATGTTTTCAAGGCTTCTAATTTTTCTTTGTCCGTTCTGAAAATATCTTGTAATTTCTCATAGTCTTTCATAGACCTCCGAACTTCTTGCAACCGTTCCCAACGGCTAATAGCCTCCCCTAATGCAAGATGCGCCGACTCTCCTTCTTGATGAGTAGCCAAGGCTTGACTGTATTGATCTTTGCGCGACACTAGGTTGGCATAGGTTTCGTACTTAGCATAGGCTGTTTGCAAAACATCGCACTGCTCCTGTTTCTCCTTACGTTCTTTTTCACGAATCCCTAATACAGCACGTTCTTCTTCCGTCAATGCCACTAAGTCCTGTAATGTATCTACTGTGTAGGTACTCAATAAAAACTCAACCTTTTGCAATGTATCTTGAATCCCTACGGTAGATTTAGTCAATTCTTCCTTCAATACATCTTGCATGCGTTTATACACAGAGGTTTTAAAAATCGTATGTAGCAATACTTCCCGTTCTGATGTGGGGGCTACTAACAATTTTCTAAAATCACCTTGCGGTAATAGGACAACTTGCAAAAATTGATCTACACGAAATCCAATGATCTGTTGTACATAGTCACGAATTTCTTGGGCTTTTGTAGCGAGTAATTTCCATTCTTCATCAATCCATTCACTGATAGAAGCAGTTGCTAATACCGTTCTTGTACCAGTGCCTCTTTTTTTCTGTAATTCTTGTTTTGGAGTTCGCTCCATCCTATATCGATGATCACCTACTTGAAACTCAAACACCACCGATGTAGGTGTAGTAGCATCTGCATAATCGCTACTCATATCAGATCCATCACGAAGGCCACCACTGGTTTGACCATATAGGGCATATACAATGGCATCTAATATACTTGTTTTTCCTGCCCCTGTAGGACCTGTAATCAAAAACATGGATTGATTAGCCAATACAGCAAAATCAAGGATCACTTCCTTAGGATATGGTCCAAAGGCAGTCATTTCTAATCGTAAGGGTTTCATGCTTCTTCCTCCCTTAATACACGATGCCACAACTGCTCCATGTAGTCTAACTCTTCTTGTGAAAGTTCTTCATTCCTAGCTTCCTTGGCAAATTGCGCAAATAAATCTTTCTCATTTAATTCCTTGAATCGTTTAGCCCCCGTTGTATCTCGCACCACTTCCATGCGACCTACTAATTCTAATCGCATACAGTAAGGGAATACTTTTCGCAATCTTCGCATCCCATCCACTATAGGTACCTCATCTAACAATCGTACTTCCACATAATCATTATGATGCCGTGTATGAAGACTTTCATCTGTTAGCAAATCGTCAAAATATCCCGTCAGGCTCACAAATTGGCGGCGCCCTACAATAGGAATCTCACTGATGGTTGTAGACCCTTTACCATCCATATCAACGATAGTAAAACTCTTAATATACCCTACCTCATCAAAGGAATAGGTCAACAAGGAACCACTGTAGCGAATATGGTCAGATCCAATTCGCTGCGGTTTATGTAAATGTCCTAATGCCGTATAGTGAAAGTCTTTAAATACCGTTGTCGGTACTTGTCCAGATCCGCCTACCAAGAGAGGCCGTTCGGACTCACTTTCAGCACCACCTGCCACAAAAGCATGGGCCATACACAGAGTACGGTAACCTTTAGAACGACGCGTTGCATAGTCGGACCAACGTTCATAGGCATCAGCAATAGTCCAATTATATTTGTTTGTATCAACACCTAACGCACATTTCGCAGTACCGACAACAGAAATCTCACCATTACCTTTATACGAAGAGTTGTCTGAATTTACAATATCTTCATCACTTAAAGAAGCAAATAAATCTACCGATTCACACTGAGTTCTATGTTTTTTAGATATCTTAACAAATTCGGTATCCTCTGTTATTGTTATCGTTTCATTTCCAACACCTTGCCGATCCAGAGCACTTTGCATATCACGAACTCCTCCATAGGGCAATGCCCACACATCAAGTTGACCGTGCCCATCTTGGAATGGGATAGGATTCATCCCTTGGTGAGCCTGCCCAAGCAAATGGATGCCATGCGTTTCCCAAGCACTGCGCCCCATCGCTAAGCGAGGTCCGCTATCGTGATTCCCCGAAATGGCCACCATAGGAATTTTTTCTATAAAAGCCAATCGATGGAGCACGGAATCCCATAGTTCAATGGCTTCAATGGGAGGCACAGATCGGTCAAAAACGTCCCCACTGAGGACCACTAAATCAATATTTTCATCTTTTAATACTGAAAAGAATTGATGTTCCAACACATGAGCTTGATCCGTTGTTAAATGTTCATTGTAAAATAGTCGTCCCAAATGCCAGTCTGCTGTATGTAGTATGCGCATACTTACACCTCGTTTGCATAAATCTCCCGTAAGATAGAAATTTCTTTTGCATATCCATCTAACTCATTTGGTGTTTCTAAATAGAATGGTAGATGACGTAATTTTGGGTGGGTAATAAAGTTAGCAATGGCCTCAATACCAATATGCCCTTCTCCAATTTTTTCATGACGATCTTTATG
>ERZ772974.2929-NODE-2929-length-10236-cov-3.438758_pt1 | contig 10236 bp, 7 predicted proteins | sample MGYA00580671_ERZ772974 | MGnify/ENA primary metagenome ERZ772974 (study PRJEB29015, sample SAMEA2738065) | human oral metagenome | biome: human oral; feature: human-associated habitat; material: saliva | place: China | collected 2218 ... | reverse complement strand
ATTACTATTTTTTCTTTTCTTTTTTTTGCATCAAGTATTCTTTCTACTACTTCATGCATATTTTCAAAAAGAAAAGGGTCATTCAGCTCACTTTCGCTCGTATTCAGAAATTTTTCCACTTCTTTTTTTGTAGTAATTCCTCTATTAAGCAATAAACCTGTTATAAGTTGACTCTCATTAAATTCCTTACTTTTTAGGGCTAAATAATTTTTATCGTGTTTCTTCAACTCCCATTTCACAAATCATTCACTGTCCTTCTTTTTTACCTCATTCAGCAAAGATGTTATTTTTATACCGTATTCGATACTGTCATCTAAATGAATTCTTATTTCAGGGACAAATCTGATTGATAGCTGGGATCCAATTGTTCTTCTGAAAAAACCTTTTAATTTCTCAAGTTCTTCCATTATTTTTTCTTTATTTACATTATTTTTCAGATCCAGTATTGAAAAAGTAAGATCAAGATATCTTCCATCCTTTGTAAGCTCTGTCTTATGTATTGTTACCAGATTTTTTATTTTTTCATTTTTTACTTCTGTCAGAATAGTCATTCCAATTATTCTTGATATTTCCTTTTCAAGTCCTTTTTTCCTTCTGTCATTCATAATAATTTTCACCCCATAATTTAATCAATATGCAAAATAATCAAACTATCTTGGTATTTCTTCCAAAATATATGATTCTATGATGTCGCCTTCTTTTATATCGTTAAAATCTTTAATTCCAATTCCACATTCCTGTCCCATAACAACTTCCTTGGCATCATCCTTATAGCGCTTGAGTGAGCCCAGCTCACCAGCATACTTGACGATACCATCGCGGATAAGGCGGATCTTGTTGTTGCGCTTGATCTTCCCTTCGACGACCATACAGCCGGCGATGGTACCGACCTTGGTGATCTTGAAGGTCTGTAGCACCTCGAGGTTCGCTACGACATTCTCCTTGATCTCTGGAGAGAGCATACCCTCCATAGCCGACTTGATATCCTCGATGGTGTCGTAGATGATCGAATATGTGCGGATCTCGACCCCTTCACGATCTGCGAGACGACGAGCCGCCTGACTAGGACGCACCTGGAAGCCAAGGATGATAGCCGATGAAGCCGAAGCCAGTACCACGTCGCTCTCGGAGATCTGCCCGACACCCTTGTGGATGACATTGACCTGAATCTCCTCCGTAGAGAGACGGATAAGGGAGTCTGAGAGAGCTTCGATAGAGCCGTCCACGTCTCCCTTGATGATGACATTGAGCTCCTGGAAGTTCCCCAGCGCACGACGACGAGCCAGCTCATCGAGAGTAAGCCCCTTCTTGGTACGGGTGTCCTGCTCACGCTTGAGCTGCTCACGCTTATTAGCGATACTGCGAGCTTCCTGCTCGGTCTCCATGACATTGAAGGTCTCACCTGCCGCAGGTGCACCATCCAATCCAAGGATCAGCACAGGAGCACTTGGCCCAGCCTCCTCGACCTTCTTATCGCGCTCGTTGAACATCGCCTTGACACGACCATAGTGGGTACCTGCCAGGACGATATCTCCCTGACGAAGGGTACCATTCTGTACCAGCACCTTGGCGATATAGCCGCGACCCTTATCCAGCGATGATTCGATGATCGAGCCGACTGCACGACGATTAGGGTTCGCCTTTAGCTCTAGAAGCTCAGCCTCGAGAAGCACCTTCTCTAGTAGCGCATCGATATTGAGTCCCTGCTTGGCAGAGATCTCCTGACACTGGTACTTACCACCCCATTCTTCGACGAGGTAGTTCATAGCAGCCAGCTGCTCACGGATACGATCGGGGTTAGCACCAGGCTTATCGATCTTGTTAATGGCGAATACCATGGGGACACCAGCTGCAGCAGCGTGATTGATCGCCTCCTTAGTCTGTGGCATCACATCGTCATCAGCAGCGACGATGATAATCGCGATATCCGTCACCTTCGCTCCACGAGCACGCATAGCGGTGAAGGCTTCGTGCCCTGGTGTATCTAGGAAGGTGATCCGCTTGCCATCGGCGAGCTTAAGGTTATAAGCCCCGATATGCTGGGTGATCCCTCCAGCTTCACCTGCGATGACATTGGTCTTACGTAGGTAGTCGAGGAGCGAAGTCTTACCGTGGTCGACGTGTCCCATGACCGTGACGATCGGAGCACGTGTCACGAGATCTTCTTCGCTATCCTCTTCTTCGTCCTGCGCGACTGCTTCGACGACCTCAGCACTGACGAACTCGGTCTTGAAGCCGAACTCCTCCGCGACCATATCGATGGTCTCAGCATCTAGGCGCATATTGATAGACACCATCAGTCCAATGCTCATACACGTACCGATGACCTTCGTCACAGGGACGTCCATCATGTTAGCTAGGTCACTGACCGTAACGAACTCGGTTAGCTTGAGGGTCTTGCTCTCTAGCTCATCACGCTCCATCGCATCTAGGGCAGCGGAGCGTGCAGCATCACGCTTATCACGGCGGTGCTTAGCAGCCTTAGCTCCCTGCTGGTTCTTACCCGTAAGGCGAGCGAGCGTTTCCTTGACCTGGCGCTGTACATCCTCGTCGGTGACGACAGCCTTCTGAGGCTGCTCCTTCTGTCGCTTAGCCTTACGTCCTACGGCTTGGTTAGCATTAGCTCCCTGGGCATTACGACTACCGGTACGACCATTGGGATCAGCAGAGCGTCCGCCCTGCTGGCTATTGCCATTACGATTCGCACCAGCATTCTTCTTGCTTAGCTCAGCAGCCTTAGCAGCCTCCGCCTTGACATCGACAGGCCCCTTACCACCGACACGGGTACGCTTACGTCCCTTATCGCCGGCACTCTTCTTGGAGGGGCGGGTGTTATCATTGATTGCACTGAGGTCAATCTTCCCCACCACATTAAACTGAATCCCTACAGAAGGAGTCGTCGTGCGGAAGACCTCCGTCTCACGTACCGTAGGCTCTTCGGCCTTCACTTCTTCAGGTTTAGCCTCGACAGGTTTAGCCGGCTCCTCAGCCTTCACCTCTGCAGGCTTGACTTCGGGAGCCTTCACTTCTGCCTTAGGCTCTGGGGCGGGAGCTTCTACCTTAGGGGCAGGAGCTGGCTCAGGCTTCACTTCGACCTTAGGCTCGGGCTTAACATCCTTCACCTCCTTAGCCTTGGGCTTTGCCTCAACCTTAGGCTCTGACTGCGGTGCAGGCTTCACTTCTGCCTTAGCCGTAGGCTCTGCCTTGGGCTGTAGATCAGCGATATTCCCCTTAATCTTAAGCCCCATGCGACGCTCCTCAGGGATCGAGGTCTCGATATACTGGGACTTAACGGGCTTTTCCTCCTCAACCTTTTCAGACTTAGGCGTAGGAGCAGGCTTCTCTTCGGCAGGCTTACTGACGGCCTTGGAGCCATCGAGCTTATCGAGAAGGTCTGTGATCTTCGCACAATCAAGACCTCGGCCATGCTCTGCGATGAGTTGCTCAGCGATCTGACGAGAGACGCGCGTATTTGGTGTAATATTTACTCCCTCTATGAGGTTCTTCTTCTCCAAGGTCTCTTGAATGGAGCCTACACCCACATTCAATTCCTTGGCCAAGGCTATAAGTTTGATGTCCTTTGGCATATTCTTCTGTTTGTTTGGTTCATGTCCATTGGCCAGGTCGTCCTAGCATCCCAGTACTCTCGCTACCATAGCTTTCTCTTCGGTCTGGTGCTAAATACGACAAGGGATAGCCTTCGGACCATTAATCTTCTTGCGCTGGAGCTTCCTCCTCTTCTACAGAGGTCTCCTCGGTAGATTCATTCTCGAAAGGCTCATCAGCGAACTCTGCCGATAGGACAGCGATGACCTCATCGATGACTTCTGGCTCTAGTTCGGTAGCCTTGAGTAGCTCCTCACGATCCTCTCTTAGGATCGCCTTAGCAGTGGTATAGCCTTCGGCCTTGAGCGCATGGATGATCGTCTCATCGATCTCATCGGCAAACTCATCCAGATAGATGTCTTCTTCGCCCGTAGCATCCTCCTCGTCACGGAAGATCTCGATACGATAGCCCGTGAGCAGGGAGGCGAGCTTGAGGTTCGCAGCATTACGTCCGATAGCTAGAGGCACTTGATCAGGACGCATGTAGACTTCGGCCTGCTTGACTCCATCTTCCTCATCACTTAGCGCAATGGCTACAGCCTTCCCTGGGCTAAGAGCACGCTGGATGAAGAGCATGGGGTTCGTCGTATAGGTAGTGACATCAATATTCTCTCCACGAAGCTCACGCACGATACTGCGAATACGTGACCCATTGACGCCGACACAGGCTCCTACGGGATCGATACGCTCGTCATAAGACTCGACAGCGATCTTAGCACGCTCCCCAGGGATACGAGCGGCTGCACGGATCGTGATGAGACCATCAGCGATCTCAGGGACGTTGAGCTCAAGCAGACGCTTGAGGAACTCTGGGCTGACACGTGAGAGGATGACCTTAGGATTGCTATTCTCATTCTCTACACGAGCGATGACGGCACGTACCGTCTCCCCCTTACGGAAGAAGTCTCCAGGGATCTGCTCACTCTTCGGCATGAGGAGCTCATTCCCTTCATCGTCGATCAGCAGAGCTTCACGCTTCCATACCTGGTAGACCTCTGCAGAGATCAGCTCTCCTACACGGCCGACGAAGCTGTGGTAGAAGTTGTCCTTCTGGAGCTCAAGGATCTTGCTAGCCAATGCCTGGCGTAGGTTGATCACAGCACGACGACCAAAGGCATTGAAGTCCACGGCATCCGTATAGTCTTCGCCAACCTCTACGTCTGGGTCGATCGCCTGCACTTCGCTCAAAGGTACTTCCCGCACCTCATCCTGAAAGTCTTCGTCAGCGACCACGTGGCGCGTACGCCAAATCTCGAAGTCTCCCTTCTTGTCAAGGTTAATGATCACCGAGAAGGTCTCATCTGATCCGAACATCTTGGAGAGGACATTACGGAAGGAGTCTTCTAGTACGGAGACCAGCGTCGAGCGGTCAATACTCTTGAGCTCCTGAAACTCGAGGAGCGCATCTATCAGGCTTGTCGTTTCTTTCTTCTTTGCCATCGGGCTATATTATGAGTGTTATGATTTATCTAAACTAGAATTTCAGCTGTTGCTTCGTCTGTAGCACTTCCGAGAAAGGGATTGAGAGCTTCTCGGCGACCTCCACCTTACGCTTCTGTCCCTCGGGACGCACCTTACGAAGGACCTCAAGGATGATACCGGCTTCGTCCACAGACTTCAGTAGCCCCTTCTCCTTGACACCTCCCTTACGGAGCACTTCGACCTCCTGGCCGACAGCATCCATATATTGACGTAGGACCTTAAAGGGGGAAGTCAATCCTGCAGAGCCCACCTCGAGCTCAAAGTCCTCTGTCTCTCGATCGAGCTGTCCCTCGATATGCTTCGAGATCGCCACACAGGCATCAATGCTTAATCCCTGTGATGCACCGAGCTCAACCACGATACGATTGCCTGGGTGTACTGCGACCTCCACGATATAATAGTCAGGGTATGCCTCAGCACAATAGTCTGAGACGATGGTAGCGATGGTCTTCTTCTCGATCATAGGATACAGGGAGCTATAAGTATGTAAGCGAAGAGAGGAAGCCTTAGTGCCTCCTCTCTTTCGTCTTCCTTTGCTACAAAGGTAGTAAAAATCTGGCAGATAGCGATGGAGTCACCTCAATAGTTCCCTAAGATCACCTTAAAGTCCCCAAGGACACTTACCTAAGACACGCCGCAAGCATTCGTAATCACCCCAACGATTTATTACCAATGAAATTAAATTTCATTCCTATCCGGCAAAAAGTTCATTCCTAATCAAGCGATCACTTCATTACTATTGAACCGACGGGACTATACCAACGCTTTCTTCGACTTGATTCTACTTACAATTCCCTCGAAATGGACATACCTCTTCTCAACTAATCCGTCTCATCCAGTCACAGCTTAAAATGATTGCTCTTTGGGAAACAAAAACTTACCCGAAAACAACAAGCGCCAGTATGCCCTAGAGGCATACTGGCACTTAAGATAGCTGGTAAACAAGGACTCTACTCCGTCCTGGGTAGAGTCTCTCCATATAGAAAAAAACGTAGATAACTGTTGCTACGTGTGATCCTAATCAGAAGCAAAGTGGGAATCAATATAATGGCTGTCATTAGCACGCCAAGTAATGCTTGGAAAGCAAAATGAGCAATTGGATCACCTAGGATCGAGTGCTCATAACTCCGAAGCAGAGGCAGATCGGGGAGAAAGAAATAATGAAGGAAATAAACCGCCAAAGATACACGCCCTAGATACGCGAGCGCACGTACCCAGGCTTGGTCCTCAACTTGCTCCGTGATCACTCCTCGAGTACTACTATAGATAAAGACTAGACCAGCAAGTGTCATTAACACCTCTTGCCCTGGGAAAGGAGCGTACAAACGCTGAGCAACAAAGAGTGCAACAAAGCTAAAAAAACCGATAACCCCTGCTAATTCATTACGAACATAAGCCTCAATTCGTGGATAGCTCCCCAAGAAGTAGCCCAAGAGAAGATATTTATAAAGATGCGCCACCTTGTATAGTACGAACCCATTACATAGCCTCGAGTCAACAGTATAGAGATAGGCTATAAACAATTCAATTGCAGGAATAGAAAGCAACAACACAATAAGATGCAATCCTTCCAGTATTGATTGCTCTTTCCCCTTGAAAAAGGAAGTATAACATCTCACAATAAGATGACTCAAGCCTTGCACAAGGAAGAATACCACAAAGATCATAAACAAGGCGTAGGTAAACCAATATCCCCCCACCATAGACCTTAAAGGGAGAGAAATGGCTCCTTCGTCTGCTATCTGTGCAATCTCTGCAATAAATAGTAGCGGGAGCAATAGTCGAAGCACTTTAGCTCTCCAGAAGGAAAATACTCCTTTAATAGACCAATGGATTGGACGAGTAGCAAAGTACCCGGTTACCAAAACAAATAGAGGCATATGAATACTATAGATCACATCCTCTATAACGGATGGAGCTCCTCGCAGAGATGTACGAAAGACATGTCCAAGGATAACAAGCAGAACCGCTATACCTTTAAGCACATCAAATGAAACCGAACGCTGACGCATTGACGAATGACCTTAAGTAGAAGAACTAACTAGAAGGAGAAGTCAGAGCCTGTGCCGAGCGAGTCGGAGGGGATCCCCTCAAAGACCTCTACCGCTTCGCCCCCACCTGCATCAGCACACGGTGAGAAGCCCTCCGGCATACGGAAGGGAATATTCACCAGATAGCCAAGATCTCGGTCACTATACACCTTCTTGATAAACTTACCAAAGATCGGCAGTGCAGCAGCAGCCCCTTGCCCGAAAGCCATTGAATTGAAGCGCACACTACGCTCTTCGCCACCGACCCAACAGCCTGCCACAAGATCAGGAGTGAAGCCCATGAACCAAGCATCACTATTGTTCTGTGTCGTCCCCGTCTTCCCTCCGAGAGGCATCTGAAGGCCAAAGGAAGAGCGAAGACGTCCGCCAGTACCGCCATTGATGACATTCTGTAGCATGTAGAGCATCTTATTCGCAGCATCTGCCGTCAGCACCTCAGTCATCTGCGGAGTGAAGGTAGCCACGATATTCCCATGCATATCCTCAATCTGCGTCACGAGTACCGGATCGACACGCACCCCATCATTGACAAAGGTCGTGTAGCCCGAAACCATCTCTCCGACCGTAGCCTCTGGAGTACCGAGGGACATCGCCATAGTCGCTTCAATGGGACCACGAAGTCCGAAGCTCTCTAGAAGACGCTTGAAAGTGATCGGAGAAGTACGGCTCATCAGCTCGGCCGTAACCCAGTTATCAGAGTTCTGCAGTCCCCACTGAATAGAGACCATCTCCCCGATCCTGCGATGGTTCGTATTACGGGGCGTCCAATACTGCCCATTATCAAGCTTGTAGGATCGCTGGACATGGAGGATCTGATCACATGGAGAAGCTCCATCGACCATCGAGAGGGAATAGAGGTAAGGCTTGATAATCGAACCCGTCTGACGGCGTCCATCGGAGACCATGTCATACTGGAACTGAGAGAAGTTAATTCCCCCGACATAGGCTAAGACATAGCCATTATGTGGGTTCATCGCCACAAAGCCAGAGCGTAGGATCCCCTTCACATAGCGAATAGAGTCAAGAGGAGTCATCACCGTGTCTCGCATACCTTGCCAAGACCAGATCTGCATCTTCGTCTTGCGGTGGAACTGCGACAGGATCTGATCTTCGGTCAGACCATCCTCCTTGCTCACACGCCAGCGCTCCGATTGGCGCATAGCTCGATGAAGGATCGACTTGCGCTGTTCAGCCGAAATAGACGAACTAAAGGGATCTCCTCCACGTGCTATACGCTCACGGTTGATCGCTGGCTGAAGCGTACCTGCTAGATGCTCCTGCATGGCCTCCTCAGCATAGCGCTGCATCACGGGGTTGATCGTCGTATAGATCTTCAGCCCGTCCGTATAGATATTATAATGTGATCCGTCCGGCTTACGATTCTTATTACACCAGCCATAGAGAGGATTCTTCTCCCACTGGATGCTATCATCCCGATACTTCGCATACTGCCACGAGGCATAGTCTGAACGATCAGGCTTATCTGCCATCATGATCTTACGCAGGTGCTCTCTAAAGTAAGGTGCGACACCCTGCTTATGGTCAGTCTTATGAAAAGAAGTGCGAATGGGAAGAAGCGATAGCGAGTCCGCCTCAGCTTCGGTGAGATAGCCCGCCTTAACCATCTGCTGGAAGACCGTATTGCGTCGCTCCAAAGGTAGCGGACTATTGGATCGAAGAATAGGGTTGTAGATCGAGGGGTTCTTACACATCCCGATGAGCATAGCTGCCTCTTGGACATTAAGCTCCGCAGGCGTCTTACCAAAGTAGGTAAAGGCTGCTGACTTGATCCCTACCGCATTGTAGAGGAAGTCAAACTGATTTAAGTACATCGCCAGGATCTCCTCCTTGGTATAGAATCGCTCGAGCTTGGCAGCGATAACCCACTCTACAGGCTTCTTCATCATACGCGTGAAGAAGTTAGAGCTAGGAGGAGAATAGAGCATCTTAGCTAGCTGCTGTGTGATCGTACTTCCTCCGCCGGCACTACGCTGCTGAAGGATCCCCGTCTTGAAGACTGCACGAGCCAAACTGCGGAAGTCAATCCCTGAATGGCTCTCATAGCGAACGTCCTCCGTAGCGATGAGTGCTCGGATGAGATGTGGTGAGAGATCCTTATACTCCACAGCCACACGATTTGATCCACCGTGAGCAAAGGAGCCAATGACTTGTCCATCGGAGGCAAGCACCTGAGAGGCATACTTGTCGATCGGATTCTGTAACTGTTCGATCGGAGGGAGGTAGCCTATCCATCCCATCGAGATGGCGAAGATACCACCAAAGATCCCTAGCCAGACTAAAGCAAAGCCCAGCCAGAGTAGTTTCGTGATCTTATTTTTCATTGAAGTCTATTCAATTACAATCTTGGGAATACTCCCCTCGCTTCTCTAGAGCCTAAAGCGAAGCATTGATCCCATCGATATAGTCAAGAAGCTCTTCACGACCAAGACGCTCCTCCGAAGAGGTAATGAAGAGCGGGGGAAGCTCCTCCCACTGCTGACGCAGGCGAGCTTTGTAACCTTCGATATTAGCAGCAAGCTTACCCTTCGTTAGTTTGTCGGCCTTAGTAAAGACCAGTGCAAAGGGAACGCCCTCCTCTCCAAGCCATTCGATGAACTCTAGATCGATCTTCTGCGGATTATGACGAGCATCCACTAGGACAAAGAGGCAGATCAGCTCCTTCCGCTCTAGCGTATAATCCTCGATCATCTTCTTCAGCTTCTCTCTGCCATCCTTACTCAAGCGAGCATAGCCATACCCAGGCAAGTCCACCAGATACCAAGCATCATTGATGATGAAGTGATTGATCAGCTGGGTCTTTCCCGGCTTCTGTGAGGTCATTGCCAGCCCTTTACGCCCAGTAAGCATATTGATGAGTGAGGACTTCCCCACATTTGAGCGCCCAATGAAAGCGTACTCAGGAAGACCTGTCGTCGGGCATTTGCTCACCTGTCTATTGCTGATGACGAACTCCGCAGATTTGATGACCATATCTACTTGCTATCTATTTACTTTTACGCAAAGATAAGGCTTCATGTGCAAATAGCTACACATGAAGCCCTTCTTTGCTAAGATATAGCTCCTCATAACCCGAAGG
>ERZ772974.2922-NODE-2922-length-10249-cov-6.871199_pt1 | contig 10249 bp, 2 predicted proteins | sample MGYA00580671_ERZ772974 | MGnify/ENA primary metagenome ERZ772974 (study PRJEB29015, sample SAMEA2738065) | human oral metagenome | biome: human oral; feature: human-associated habitat; material: saliva | place: China | collected 2218 ... | reverse complement strand
GATTCTCATTGGTTGACAAGGATGGTAAAAGATATTGGGCTCCAGCTAATGACAAAAAATCACTGGCTATGCAGGAGTTCTTCGGACCAGCCGGCAAGTGGTATCCAAGCAAGGGCTACAATGCCTATGCTACAGGAAATGTAACCCACTTTGATGCAGCTAAATTGTTAGAAGACTATGGTAACTCTGTCTACACGCACGAGATGACCCATAATTCTGACGGTGGCATTTACTTTGAGGGCAATGGCCGTCGCGAAGGTCTGGGAGCTGAGCTTTATGCTCGCGGTCTCTTACAGTCCACTCCAAGTGCAGATGAAGCAACCATTACTCTCAATACTCTCTTCAAGGTGGACAAGGACTCTAAGACGCGTCTACACACATATAACTTCAAGGAACGCGTTCAAAATGCAGAAGATCTACAGCACTATGTCCATGGTATGTTTGACATGATCTACACGCTAGATTACCTAGAAGGTACCTCTATGCTGAAGCAGAGCGATGATGCTAAACTTCAGTGGTTCAGAAAGATGGAGAATTACTATATTACAGATAAGTATGGTAAGGAAACCCACGCTGGAAACCAGACACGAACCTTCACTGCTGAAGAAATCAAGCAGCTAAAGACCTTTAACTCTCTAATTGAAAATGATGTGATCACTCGTCGTGAGAACAAGGAAAGCGGAAAATATGGTCGAAATGGCTACCTCAGTCTCAGTCTCTTCTCACCAATCTACTCAGCCTTGAGCAATCCGAAGGGAGCTCCAGGTGATGTCATGTTCCGTCGCACAGCCTATGAATTACTAGCCGCCAAAGGCTACCATGATGGATTTGTTCCTTATGTTTCTGGTAAGTACTCTCAAGAAGCCTTTGATGAAGGCAAGAAAACGTGGGACGGATGGTCCGGAAGAGATGTTGGTCTGGTAACGGACCAGAAAGTCTTAGAAAATGTATTTAAGGGTGAATACACCTCTTGGGCAGCCTTCAAGAAGGCCATGTACAAGGAGCGAATTGATCAGCTGACCAAGCTGAAGCCAATTACCATTGAGTACGAGCTTAAAAATCCAAACAGTACCAAGAAAGTAACCATTCGTTCTTATGCAGAGATGCAGCAGTTGATGGATGCAGCCGTGGCAGAGGATGTACGCAACATTACCAATGCTACTAGCCGTGTCGAAGCTAGCTGGGTTAACCTGCTCAAGAAGAAGATTTACAACGCTTATCTTCGTGAGACAGACGACTTCAGACAGTCTATTTTCAAGAAATAAGGAAACGATTCTGTTTGATTAAAATTTGAAAAAATTCCTAGGTTTAAGGCTACCTAGGAATTTTTCTGTGATTCTCCATGATCTTGTTTGTGCATTCAAGACCTGATAAGATAAGGATTTTGACAGCGTAAATGAACTGAAAAGATTAGCAGTTTTTTGTGGCTATTATTTATAGCAAATAAATTGAATAATCTAGTAAATTTCGGTAGAATAGAGGGGATTCAAATCATGACAAAGGAAAGATTAGGAATGAAAAAAAATGATTTAGGAGAAAAGCACCAACGTTTTTCATTGAGAAAAGTTTCGGTTGGTCTAGTTTCTGCTCTGGTAGGGGTTTTCTACCTTTTTAGTGGAGGAGGTTCTCTTGCTAGTGTAGCAGCCAGTGAACAGACGCCATCCGTCACAAAACAGGTTCACTATAAGTACGTGACAGAGAGTGAGCTCACGGACCAAGAGAAGCAATTGGTAGTCAAAGAGTTGCCACAGTTTGCTGAGGAAACAGATGATACATACTATTTGATTTATCGTCCGACGAGACAGTTGCCTGCAACTGGTTACAGCCAACTCATTAGCTCAATTGCAGCGGGGGCAGGTATAGTGCTACTGGTCGTAGCGATTAAACTGGGCAGAGATGATCGCAAAAAGCTAGCTTCTTTCATGCTCTTGACCAGTCTAGGAAGTCAGCTGATTGCGCCAACTTCCTTGGCTTTGACAAATCAAATGCTGGCTGACTATAATCAGGAATTGACTGTACAGGTCGGGGAAACATTGCAATCCCCACTTACGATTGAAGGCTACCAATATGTAGGCTATTTGAAATCTCAAAAAGAAGTAAACTCTCCAGTTGATGGCAAGAAAGAGTTGAATCATTCGGCTCCTATTGATACTCCAGTCCAAACTTCGAACGGAAGCCAAGCGCAGGAAGAGTATCGTTCTCAGAAACCAAGTGATGCTCCTGTATTTGAACAACCAGAGTTAAAGGTTGAAAGTAAAGATACGAGTCGTACAGAGATTATTCCTTTCCAAGTGGAGGAAGTAGAGGCGGCTGATTTGCCGCAAGGTCAAACTGAGGTGATTCAGGCAGGGAAAAATGGTAGTCGTACCATCGTGACCCGCAGCTACATTTTAAATGGTCAGGTGATCCATACAGAGGAGGTTTCCAATCAGGTAACGACTGAGCCTACTTCTGAGATTAGAAAAGTCGGAAGCAAGGTCCTTGCTCCTACAAAACCAAGCCCAGGGGAGTCCGTTAGTGAAAAACCAACAGACGCTCCAATAAATGAAGTTCCAAGCTTAAAGGTTGAAGAAAAAGATGTTACTACGACGGTAGCAGAACCCTACACTCGAGAACGAGTAGAGAGTGATAGCTTACCAGTTGGCCAGACCAAGATAACCCAAGCTGGTCAAGATGGAGTGCGTACAATCGTCACCCGTCAGTACATGGTAAATGGAAAAGTAGAGAGAAGCCAGGAACTCTCTAACGAAGTGACAACTCCAGCAGTATCAGAAATCGTAACAGTTGGAACAGGCCCTGTTAGCGAGAAACCAACAGACGCTCCTGTAAATGAAGTTCCAAGCTTAAACGTTGAAGAAAAGGACGTTACCACAACAGTGGCCGAACCCTACCCAACTAAGGAAGTGGAAAGTGCAGACCTGCCTTTGGGGCAAAGGGAAGTTAGCCAAGCTGGTCAAGAGGGCGTCCGTACGATTGTGACTCGTCAGTATTTAGTAGATGGAAAAGTCGAAAATACAGAGGAAATCTCTAACACTATCACAAAAGAAGCAGTTCCTCAAATTATCAAAGTCGGTACAAAACCAATTTCTACAAATGCGGATCACGCTCCTGTGGAACCAGAAAAAGGAACTCTCGACCTCGAACCCTTACACCAATTAGTGGAAGAGGCCGATAGCATTCAGAAAACGCATCAGTATTTCAATGATACCACTGCAGATCAAGAGTCTTATAAACAGGCAGTCGCAAATGCCCAAGCTCTCTTTGAGACATCTCATGCCAGTCAAGAACAGGTTGATTCTTTGAAAAAAGCCCTTGAAACTGCTAAGAATAATCTAGACGGCCAACCTGTTGATAAGAAAACTCTTGGAGTTGAATTTGACATGAAGGATGTGACTCAGTCTACAGTTGCTTACCAGTATGCTGATGAACAAGCCAAACTCCGCTATCGCCGTGCTCTAGATCAGGCCAAGCTCGTTTTGGACAATCCTTTCGCCAATCAAGCCTTGGTCGATCAAGTTCGGACGGATCTCGAGGCAGCTCGTCAAGCTCTGGATGGTGTCAAGAGAAAACCAACCCTCTCTCTAGTCAGTGTCGAGAAGGAAGAAGACAAACGACAAGTTTCTCTTAGCTATCACTTGACGGATGCTACAGCTAGCTATCAATCATCCAAAGTGCAGCTATACAAGGGTGAAACGTTAATTAAGGAAGTCGACCTTGTGGACCTCACTCAAAAATTGACACTTGATGACTTGGACTACTATACTCCTTATACTCTCAAAACTGTCATGAAATATGATCTGGGTCAAGGGGAACAAACTAGTATAGAGGATCAACGCCCAGTTCAGCTAGATTATAAGAAGGTTGAAATTAAAGACATCGACCGCATCGAGCTGTACGGTAAAGATGGCAGTCACTACCGACGTTACCTATCTCTGTCGGAAGTGCCGTCTGATTTGGACAACTACTATGTTCGCATTCAGTCAGACAAGTTCAAGGATATGCTCTTACCTGTTACTAAGATTACAGATAAGGGCAATGCCTACTCCGTAACGGTATCAGCTAATCAGCTCGTAGAGGGAGAAGGGGACCATTATCGTCCAGATTACTCTTTTGAACTGCCCAAAACGCCTCTTAGCCAAGAAGGTGTCTATACGTCTTTCAAAGCGCTCATAGAGGCTATGAAGTCAAACCCGACTGGAAACTTCAAACTAGGAGCGGATGTTTCAGCAGATGAGATTCAGTTGGAACAGTCTGCGACAAGCTATGTTCCAGAAGAATTTTCAGGTAGTCTAACTAGCCGAGTGGATGGAAAAGATTATACCATCTACAACTTGGCAAAACCACTCTTTGCAACCTTGAAAAATGCCACCATCCAGCAACTGACCTTGAAATCGGCTGCAGTGACAGGCAAGGATTCTATAGGGACCTTGGCTAGCAACGCTCAGAATGCAACGATTACGGATGTTTCTGTAAGTGGTAGTCTATCTGGGAACAAGCATATCGGTGGACTCGTAGGAGTTGCCCAAAACACAAAACTAACTAATGTTGCCTTTAAAGGGTCCATCACCAGCACCCAAGATGGGGGACAGGAGTACAATATTGGTGGCCTGGTCGGTAACTTCCACGGCAACCAATCACTGGCGCAGAAGAGTCAAGCAGATATATCTATCCAAGTAACAGGTCGAAATGGAGACCAGCGTGTTGGAGGATTGATCGGTCGTTTGCAGAATGGAGCTAGATTGGAAACTTCTTATGTGTCTGGTTCTATCCAAAATGGAGGTCATTCTGGCCAAGTCGGTGGAGCGATCGGATCTACTTGGAATAATGGACAGGTCCGAAATGTCTTGACCAGTGTCAAGGTTCAAAATGGTCATGCGATGACAGGAGATCCCTATCCTGAGGCTTCTGTTCGGGACTCTTATGTTCTTGAAGGAACTACAGCAAATCGAAAAGATGAGCGTTTTGTCCGTTCTATTTCAGAGGCCGATGCGCAAGCCAAACGTCAATCCTTTGGAATCACTTCAAACTTGACGGACCAGGAGCCATTGCAGCAAACTTACCAGCATCAGACAGACTATAGTCGAGTGAGAGGAGCTCAAGAGTCCAGAAAGCAAGCCTACGAAAATGTAGAAAAACTATTACCATTCTACAACAAAGACTTTATCGTTCATACAGCTAACCAATTAGCTGAAGATGATAAACTCAACAAAGTAGCCCTGCTAGATGTAGTTCCGATGAAAGATGAGACTCTGATAACGGATGTCAATAGCCATAAGGGTGAAATCAATAGACTGATGCTGCATTATGCAGATAAGACAATCGCTTATCTCGATCTGACCTACAAGGGTGATTTTGCCAATGGCCAGATTGCAGAATATAGCATCGCTGATAAGAATTTGCTCTATACGCCAGAAGCCTTCCTATCTGACTACCAGTCTATTAAAGAGAGTGTCTTGGATGAACTCAAATCTGTGACCTATGACTCGGCTGCAGTGCGTAAAGTATTAGGGATTGGTGAAACAGCTTCCTTAGATGATCTTTATCTGGAAAAAGCCTTTGAACAAACCAAGGCTGAACTAGGTCAGGAGCTCCTCAAGGTACTTTCAGTTGACAAGTCGATCAACACCCTAGGCCCTGCCGTAGCGGATGCGATTAGCCAAAAAATTCTGAAGAACAAAGAGGCCTTCATGCTTGGTCTGACCTATCTCAACCGATGGTACAATGTCAACTATGGAACTTTCAATACCAAAGATCTTAATGCCTATAAGTTTGATTTCTTTGGCAATCAAGCAGCTTCGACACTGGATACTATCATCGCTCTCGGGAACTCTGGAATGGGCAATCTTCGAGCACAAAACAACTTCAATGCCTACCGACAATCTCTAGCCAAGGAAAAAGGCAAAGGAGACCTCTTTGCTTACTTAGAAAGTCTGCGTGAACTCTTCTTGCCACACAAAACCAACAGTGAATGGTTCAAGGAAAATACCAAGGCTTATATCGTAGAAGCTCGTTCAAGTCTGCCAGAAATTCAGGCTAAACAGGACAATGCAGATCGTAAGAGTAAGTATACAATCAAGGTCTACGACAGACTGACTCAGGGAGATTGGGGCTTCAAGCAAATGGTCCTCCAGCTTCTGACCTTACCTGAAAGAGATGTCTATATCATCAGCAATATGTCGACCATCGCCTTTGGTAGCTTTGGAAGCTACAGGAAAGAAGGTGGCAGAGTTCTCTCAGGCGAGGAACTCCATCGACACGTTGAAAAACTTGTGGATCAATCAGCTGAATGGCAACGAAACCACTATGACATGTGGTACAACATTTTAAGTCCAAACAGGAAAGACACTCTATTCAGACGGGTGATCGTTACAGACGGTTTCTTTCTTTATAATGATAAAGGCCAGCAATATTGGGCTCCGCGTAATGATAAGACCTCTGTTGCTATGTACAATTTCTTTGGTCCTGCTGGGAAGTATCACGGAGACAATGGACTAGGGGCCTTTGCTAATGGTTATGAAGTCTTCTACGTCTATGACCAGATGCTGGGAGCTTCTGGAACCATGGTCTATACCCATGAAATGACCCACAACTCGGATGGTTCTATCTATTTTGAAGGACATGGTCGTCGTGAGGGTGAAGGACCTGAGAGTTTTGCTACAGGGATGTTAGAGTCTGTAACCAATGTTAGCGAAAAAGGTCTCGTGCTTAATAGCTTCTATCAGGGAGATAAAGATTCGACCACACGTTACCATACCTATGATCCTGTTGCTCGATTCTCCTCAGCAGATGCTCTTCGCGACTACATGCATGGAGTTTTTGACGTACTGAACCTTCTGGATTATGTAGAAGGGGATATTGTTACTGGAGTTCTAACTGATCAACAGAAAATGAAATGGTACCGTAAGGCTGAAAATTATAACTTTGAGAATACGTCTTATGGTAAACAAGCTCACGCTGATGATCGAATTGTCCCTATAACTGCCGAAGAAGCAGCCAAACTAAAATCTGTTGATGATTTGGTTGATCATAATATCATTGGTCGTCGCGATGGTTGGGATAGAGCTAACTTTGGACGAAATGGCTACTATGTCATCAATATGTTTGCTTCCTTCTATGCAGCTCTGGACAATCCAACTGGTGCTCCTGGGGGACTTATGTTCCGCCGTAGAGCCTACGAATTGCTAGGAGACAAGGGCTACCAACAAGGATTTGTCCCATATGTATCTGGCCAATACGCTGGCCAAGCGCTTAAAGAAGGTCATAAGACCTACTCAATCTGGAACAGAGGAGATGTCGGAGTAGTTGGAGATGATTTGGTTTTCAAAAATCTCTATGGTAGCCAGTATGAATCATGGAAGGATTTGAAGAAAGCCATGTTGAATGAGCGATACAACAAGGCTCAAAACTTCCTTCGCCCTATCACTATCGAGTTTGAAGCAGGAAAACTAGATAGCAAACGACAAATTACGATTTCTTCTTATGAGGAATTACAAGATTATATGTACTTAGCAGTACTAGCGGATGCCTCAGCTAAGAACATTGATCGTGCCTTATCAGACAGCTCTAAGAGCAGTGTCGCCCAACTCAAGTATCGTATTTTCAACGCTTATCTACGTGCTACAGACGACTTCAGACAGTCTATCTTTGAAAGATAGACACGAATAAAGAAGATCCAAGTGATCTTCTTTTTTTAGGTGAATGGCTTGCTTAGTACAAAAACGAATGAATTTACAAACAATTTGATACATGACAGAATTCTTACTCTAAATGTCTGGATAGAAATTTGAAATCATTCATCATCTAGTATATTCGTTTTGAAATTTCTTTTGTTTTTCATGAAAATGTGATAAAATGATAGTTGTAAAAATTTTTTAAGGAGATTCGGATGAAAACAAAAGCACTTGCTCGCGTAAATGCGATTTTTGGTCTTATTTCAGGTATCGTCTTACTGTTGGCACCTCTTGTTATGTTTATGATAGCTGTCGGGGCTGCTGCGGCGACGGAGGACTCTGATGCAACAGTTGGTATATTGACGATTTTTTCGATTATTTTGTCATTGGTAAAAATTGCTGTCTTGGTTTTAGGAATTGTGTCTATTGTCTATTACAAGGACGATGAGCGTGTGACTCCTGCACCGTCTGTTTTGTTTATCGTGGGTGGTTCTGTTGGATTGATCCCATTCTTGGGATGGGTAGGAGGAATTCTGACAATCATTGGTGGATCCCTCTATTTTGGACTTTTGAAAAAGTTCGAGATTCAAGAATAATGACTTTTTGTTAGGAATATTTTTAAAGAAGAGAAGGCGCTTAGCCTTCTTTTTTTGTCATCAACGACGGATAAATTTTACAAGATAAATAAGCTTTGACATTCGTGAAATCTAAAGCATTTATTGGAGACAAGGAAGTATTTTTATAGTATAATGGTGGATGTGAAATACCTATATCAAAATATAATGCTAGTTATTTTCTTGATAGAAGGTAAAAGTTGAGAGGATTTAGAATGAAAAAGTTTTTTGGAGAGAAGCAGCATCGTTTCTCCTTACGAAAATTAGCAATTGGACTTGTGTCAGCTTCGATTTCAAGCCTATTTTTTGTGTCCATTGCGAGCAGTGGGACCGTATTTGCTCAAGAAAATGCAGCTGTTCACTACAAATATGTGACGGATACAGAGCTGAGTGGGCAAGAAAAGGACTTGATTGTCAAGGACATTCCTAAAATTGCGGAAGATAGTGAGAGCACCTATTATCTAGTCTACCGTATGGATGAGAAAGCCCAGCTGGGTCAGTTGCCCAATACAGGTGGGCAGAATAGCCTTACTAGCGTTTTATCGGGTGGAGTCATGGCTTCGATCGGCCTCCTTATTTTTGTCGTATCGAAAAAGAAAGGCAAAAAGAAAGCTCTCTTGAAAGTTGTCTTGATAACAGGGATGGGCAGTGGTTTGGCTTCTTCAGTTCAGGCTATTGAAAATCAACTTTTGATCCAGTACAATCAGGAATACCAATTATCCCAAGGAGATAGTCTGCCTTTGCCACGTGCCTTATCAGGTTATACTTATCTAGGCTATATTAAGCAAGACAAAGAGATTAATCAGCAAGAAACTGCTGCTAGGGATCAGAAACTTGACTATACAGTTCAACCTCATTTCCAAGCCAACGAAGGTGGACAAAAGGCAGGAGATGAGCAGAAAGCTCCGTCTCCAACAAGCACTGCCAAGAAGCCAATCCCTTCTCAAGATTTATCTAATCAAAAGCCGTCTGGTATTGCTAGTGTAGATCCTCAAGACGAAGTCTTGGCTGGTCGCGTGAATAAACCAGAGCTCTTATACAAAGACCAAGAGATTGTAACCAAACTAGATGTTTCAGAAGTGGTGCAGGAAAATCCAGAACTAACAGAGGGAACCATCCATGTCAAACAAGAAGGTCGTGCTGGGAAGAAGATTGAGCTTGTTCGCATTTTCACTGTTGAAAACCAAGAAATTTCTAGGGAAGTTCTCTCGACTAAGGTAGAAGAAGCCTTGCCACGTATAGTAGAAAAAGGGACTAAGAAGGCAGTTGTGCCGAGTGAAGCACCTCAGTCTGCAAAAAAGGGAAAGCCTGAGACGCAGGCTCCATTACCAGAATATACAGGCGAGCAAGCGGGAGCGGTTGTAGCCCCAGAGACAGCTGAAAGACCAGAATATACAGGTACCCAAGCAGGAGCAGTCGTTGAACCCGAGCAAGTCGCTCCACTACCTGATTATCAGGGAACCCAAGCTGGTGCTATCGTCGAACCGGAAAAAGTTGAGCCAGAGATTGGGGGCGTTCAGTCTGGGGCTTTGGTGGAACCAGAAACGGCTGAGAAACCAACCTATACAGGCGAGCAGTCTGGAGCAATCATAGCGCCTGAACAGGTACCACCAACACCAGAATATACAGGAACTCAAGCTGGAGCTATTGTAGAACCCGAGCAAGTTGCTCCGCTACCTGAATATCAGGGAACACAGGCTGGTGCCATCGTCGAACCAGATACACAGGCTTCCCTACCAGAATATAAAGGTGAGCAAGCAGGAGCCATTGTTGAACCCGAACAAATTACTCCTCTACCAGAATATACTGGCAAAATCGAGCAAGTAAAACCGGAAACTCCGACAGAAAAACCAAAAGAAAAAGATCCAGAGAAGACGCTTGAGCTAAGAAATGTTTCGGATCTGGAGTTGTATAGTCAGACCAATGGTACTTACAAACAACATGTTTCTTTAGACAGTGTTCCAA
>ERZ772974.2919-NODE-2919-length-10258-cov-5.739782_pt1 | contig 10258 bp, 9 predicted proteins | sample MGYA00580671_ERZ772974 | MGnify/ENA primary metagenome ERZ772974 (study PRJEB29015, sample SAMEA2738065) | human oral metagenome | biome: human oral; feature: human-associated habitat; material: saliva | place: China | collected 2218 ... | reverse complement strand
TCAAGGAGGAAAAGATGATATTTGGTTTTTTTAAGACTGAGTCAGAAAAAGCGAAACAGAATCCGTTCTGTAGGCTCAGTCAGTTTAAGATTAATGGTACCAAGAAGAAGTTTTTACGCTTTTTAAATTCTTTCAGGAGTACCGGCTTGATTTACTACGGTGACGAGGCAAGGGAAAACGAGTGGTTCTTTGATAAGATTACAGACGAATACCCAGACCTGATTCTAAGAATATCCCGCCTCAAACTGAAGCCGCATGATGATAAAAGTATTCCGATCTTGCTCGACATGTTTATGGGCGCCGAGGCTTATTATGGGTTCGATGAAACGGACCTTCCTCCTGTGCTTCTTTGTCATTGGCATGCCACACAAAGAGATCATGATGAGCAACTAGTGTAAACCGAGCAAATTTGGGGTTTAATATATACGTAATATATACATCCAAACGAGACATCAAGTGTATAACCGGGTGTTCCGGTCGTATACACCAAAAATATAATTGAATATAGTAAGAATCATTACAGATACAAAACTCAAGTCTTAACGATTTTATGGGAGCCGCGGCTCCCTTTTTCATACCGTAAAATATTTACTTCTGCGAATAGATCAGTCAAATCCGCCATTGCAGTCCCAGCCCAAAATGTTTATTCTTGCACAATATATTATTTATGGTTTAATAGAACATGTTACTCTAAAAAAGTAAAGTAGTTTTAAAAATATTAAAACTCGAATGCACCCCGCTCATAAAAGAGCATGTCGAGATGGAACTCCCATCTTAGTTTCCGTGTCAAAGACACAATAAAGGAGAAGAAATGAAGAAAACAAACAGCAATTCAAGTAAAAATGTAACCATCGAGTCAGCAAACTCCAATCACGTTAGTATGAGTGAAAAACTATTTTTTACCTATGCGGATGAGCTGGTGAAAGCTAAGTTGGATCTGGTGGGGAAGACTGGTCAGATGCTTGCCGCTATTAAGGCTTTCGTTCCTCAGAATATCATTGACGTTCAAAGGGTCGAGTATATGACTTATGAGCAGATATTGCTGCAGGCCACGGAATATTATGAGAAGATTTTACGCACGGAAGTTTTAAAAGTCTTGGAGTATTACCATAATCATCCAGATTATGCTGCTGCCACGATTATCTCGTCGATCTGTGTCTATATCCTCGATGAGGAAAAATGGATCATCAAGCTTTTTCAGGAGCTGATCAATGATCCTTTTGCGAAGTTGTTTTTTAAGAAGCATGCTGAGCTAGGCCGTCAGTTCTATCAGGATATTGAGTGTGCCAGCGACTGTGTTATTTCGTTAAAGGGCAAACTGCTCGCTCTCGAGACTCAGATTAAAGATGAATTTGAGGATAAGGATATATGTCTCGTGGTGGCGAGTGAGCTGAGTCATAATTTACGATTAATTATTAAGGCTTTAGATAATAAGGAATCGTCAGAATTGTGGCGCGGTGCGAAAAGCAATCTACAGATTTTCGAGATGTTGAAAGAGGGGGTGAAGCCTCTTCCGATGAACTTTAAGACCGAGCCAACTTCTTCAAAAGAAGGTCAGGATGTCTATCTACATAGTGTAAGGGAACTTATAGAGAAATCGCAACTCCAGATAATGTCTCAAACTAAGGAGGAATCAATCTATCCTGAGTTCAGGGATCAGGCTGAGCTCGATGATTCACCAAAAGAGCCGTTAAAACGCAGCGATCCGAACTGTAAGATCCGTATTGTCGGCTCTCACGGCGAGAAGCTTGTTAATTGACGGTATGAGAAGAAAAAGCAAAAAGAAGAGTTTTAGTATGTTTTGGGAGGCACAGGCCTCCCTTTTTTATGTCAAAAAACTGCAGGTTTTAAATTATGTCTAATTCATGCACAGTCTAAGCTAAGTTTATCCTCATTCCACTACCACAGTAAATTGACAAACTGTCAAAAATAAGGTATTATAAGTATAATAATAGTAAAATAATTGGACCGCTGAAATTGATGCAGAAAGAAAAGAAAAATTTGCAAGAAATTAAAATCTGTCTTGCCTGTTCAAGCGGCGGCCATCTTGCGCAGCTGTACCAACTAAAACCTTTTTGGCGGGATAAAAAACGTTTTTGGGTAACCTTTGATAAGGAAGACGCAAATAGTCTCCTCAAAGATGAAAAACTTTATCACTGTCATTTCCCTACAAATAGGAATATCCCGAATCTAATTAAAAACACGTTTCTTGCATTTAAGGTATTAAGAAGGGAAAGACCAGATTTAATAATTTCAGATGGAGCTGCTATTGCGGTACCTTTCTTTTATATTGGAAAACTATTTAAAACAAAAAATATTTATATTGAAGTTTTTGATAGGGTAGACAAACCTACAATGACAGGAAAATTAGTCCAGCCAGTGTGTGATAAAACTATCGTGCAATGGGAGGAAATGACTAAAGTCTATAAGAACTCAATTAATCTGGGAAGCATTTTTTAGGAGTATTATGATTTTTGTTACAGTAGGAACTCACGAACAACAGTTTAACCGGTTAATAAAGAAAATAGATCAGTTGAAAAAAGACGGACATATTAAGGATGATGTTTTTATTCAGACCGGTTTTTCTGACTATATTCCAGAAAGCTGCGATTGGAAGAAGTTCTTATCTTATGAGGAAATGATTCAAAAGATAAAAGATGCCAAGATAGTCATTACCCATGGTGGACCATCCAGTTTTATACTTCCGCTTCAATATGGAAAAACCCCAATAGTCGTTCCGCGCATGAAGAAATATGATGAGCACGTTAATGACCATCAAGTTGAATTTTGCGAGAAATATAATACGGAGTTTAAGAATCGAATCATTCTAGTTGAAAACGCAGATGAACTTCAAAAAGTTCTTCAAAATAGAAATAACTTGGAACGTTGCATAGATAAAAACGACAACAATCTTTCTCATAATATAAACTTCTGTAAAAAGCTCAATGATATTATAGGCAGGGAGATCTTATGATACCAAAAGTAATTCATTATTGCTGGTTCGGGGGAAAGGACCTTCCAAAAGAAGTACGAAAATGTATCAATAGTTGGAAAAAGTTTTGTCCAAATTATGAAATCATCCGATGGGATGAGTCTAACTATGATGTTTATAAAAATGCATATACAAGGTATTGCTTCGAGAATAAAAAATGGGCTTTCCTTAGTGATTATGCAAGATTAGATATAGTTTATAGTCATGGTGGAATATATCTAGATACAGATGTTGAAATTATAAAATCTTGGGATCCATTGCTTAAGAATGAATGTTTTTTAGGCATGGAGCAGCCTGGGTGTATTAATACTGGATTAGGTTTTGGAGCAAAGAAAGACAATAGTTTTATTAAAAAAAACAAAGAATACTACGAAAAAACACCATTTCTCAAAAATAATAAATGGATAAAAACTACATGCGTCAAGATAACGTCGAGATTGTTAGCTGATGAAGGTTTAACAAAGAAAAATATGATTCAATCAATAAAGAACGTTGTCATATATCCAACTGATTTTTTCTGTCCAAAGGTTATCGGAACAAATAAAATCAATATTACTAGCAACACATACTCAATCCATCATTATGACGCATCATGGAAGTCAGATATTAGAATCTTTAGAAAAATATCGTATTTTTTAATTCCTCTGAAACAAGTAATTAGGAAGATAATAAAAAGATAATGGATAGAAGATCATTTATATACATACTCCTACCAATGACTATGTTTTTGAGTACAGTTAATATTACTGCAACTATATTATTTTTATTTGTATATACAATATTGTCGTTTATCTTCATTTTAGAAAATAAAGGTAGACATAATAGCCATATTTGCAAATGGATTTTGTTTATTCTTATTTTTCAGAATCTAATTCTAGGAATCGGAGCACATTTTTTTGGAAATACAGACAAAAGTTCTTTGCAGATTGTATCTCAATTTCCTTTTGTATTTATCGCAATAAATTGGATCTATATTTTATCAAGAAGACAGCACTTCAATAAAGAACATATAATATTTTTATTACTAATTTTTTTTATCATACTTTCTGCTTTCATAGGAAGAGGAGATATTAATGCCATCTTAATTAATATTCGCAATATGATTTGTTTTTTTATGTTATTTGACATTTCAAATTATTATCTTACTAATATTGAAGATAGAGAGAACTTCTATAGATACTGTATGAAAATATCAAAAGTATTATTGTTATTTGGTATTGTATTACTATTATCAGGCTATGATTTATATGAAATTATAGGTATCAAAGAGGTATATATTGCTAAAGGCAGCCCGTTAGTCGGAAATACCCTAGATGGACGTTTTTACACAACGCTTCTTCATAATGAAGTTATTCGTATGGGATCAATATTATATGAGCCAGTTAATCTAGCATATATATATGCAGGATTTTTATTAATTAGTATTTTCTTTACAAAAAAGAAAGCTTCAAATATTTTAACATGTTCTATCGGTCTAATATTAACATTTGGAAAAGGTGGATATATCATTGTGTTATTCATTATGGTTTATTTTTTCACTTTTCTATTATTAAAGAAAATATTATATCGATTTCATGGTACCACTATAATGATAATTTCTATGATTACTGTTATATTTTTTGCTGTTACATTCTCAATATTGTATTATAAGAATATAGGAGCAGCTTCATCTCCACATTTTTGGGCAGTAGAGAGAACATGTAAAAATGTCATGAAAAAACCTATTGGATATGGCTTGGGCTTAGGTGGAAACATGTCTAATTTATTTAATTCTGGAACGTTTAGTTTTGATATAAAAAGCGAGTGGTTATCCAGTGGTGGCGAATCTGCACTAATGTCTTTTCTTTACCAAATCGGTATTCAGGGGGTTGCTGTATTTATTTGGTGTATTTTGAGTTTAAGAAACAATATCAGAGACTGTTTTTCTACTAGAAATATTGTGAATTATATAATTCCAATCATTATTATTCTAATTTCCATTCTCCAGGATAATACATATACGCCGCAATGTATAGTGGTTTTTATGTTTATTCTTGGTATTGAAAAAAATAATAGTGGATTTAAAAAATATGGAAATCTGAAGCTAAATGATTTTTCATAGAATTATTTATGTAAAATATATGATAAGTATTTAAAATATAAAATGATTGCAGATTTTATTTTTACAAAACATATACTGCTCTAATTCGTACAAAAATAATAAAGATTTTGTAATATCCATACGTATATATAAATAAAAATATGGAAAACAGTATGAACTTGACAAAATAATAAAAAAGTTTATTATAATAAATAGATAAATAATTTACCATCTAATGGCTAATATATTCCAGTATATTATTCATAAAATAACAGGATGATTTTTTATATATTGGATGACGTATAATAATACATAACATACTAACTTATAAAATATGAGAGAGAAAAAATGATGAAATTTGGGGTCGTAATAGTTACGTATAATAGAAGAGAAAAGCTACAAAAAACATTATCATGCTATGAAAAACAGCTAAAAAAAATAGACACGGTAATTATTGTTGATAATTGTAGTACTGATGGTACTAATAATTTCTTAAAAAAATATTTAACAGAAAAACGAAATTTCAAAGTTAAGATATTGACAATGTCAAAGAATATTGGTGGTGCTGGGGGATTTTTTGAAGGTATGAAATATGCTATGCAGATAGGGTTGGATTGGGTGTATGTCTCGGACGACGACGCTTATGTTGATAACTCTACATTGATAGAAATAGAAAAAATCTATTCGCAGATAAATGATAAGGATAATGTAGTGGCATTCTGCAGTGTTGTAAAAAATGAAAAAGGGATAGATACTGGTCATAGACTAAGGTTAAAAAGAAAGTTTCTAACATTAAAATGGAGACCAGTTAGCGAGTCAGAATATAAAGAACCATATTTTGAGATAGATATTTTCTCATACGTTGGAACGGCAATTAGGGTAAATAGTTTATTTTGTACTGGATTAGATCGAAAAGATTTTTTTATATATCATGACGATCAAGAACATTCGTTACGTTTAAGAAAAATCGGAAAAATACTTACATGCACGAAAAGCGTAATTTTTCATGATACGAATCCAGAAAAATATAAGAAAGTATTCTGGGGAAGTTATTACAACACAAGAAATAATTTAATAATGATTAAATATAATTTTCCGCAAAGATATTATTACGTCAGATACTATCTTGGATACTTAAGAGATTGTATATTGTGTAGAAATAAAATCAAGAGGAGTATGATGAGGTCTGCATACCATGATGCAAAAAGACAAATAATGGGTATTGATAAAGTCTATAATCCAAGTTGGAAATATAAGGAAATCTAAATTACGTATTTTTATAAATAACTAAAATACTAGCAAAAAATAAGTATTTTATTCTTAAATTTAATATTAATTTTAAGTTAATAGAATAATCATAAAACCAACAACACTAGTATAGGTGTCTATTATGAAGAAGTCAATCGCGAAAAATTATCTATACAATTTGGCATATCAAATTCTGGTGATGTTGTTGCCCTTAATTACGACGCCATATATCTCAAGGGTTTTAGGTGCAAATAATATTGGTATATATAGCTATACTTTATCTATTACTACATTCTTTATCCTATTTGGTTCTCTTGGTGTTGCACTCTATGGTCAAAGAGAGATTGCATATCATCAGAATAATAAAGAAAAAAATAGTCGATTATTCTGGGAGATTGTCATATTACGTTTTGCTACTATGTTCATCTCATTCATAATCTATTATTTTAACTTTATCAATGGTATCAACGAATATAATATCTACTATAAAATACTAATTCTAGAAATAATAAGTAATGCTGTAGATATTAGTTGGTTTTTCCAAGGGCTAGAAGAATTTAAGAAAATAGTTCTAAGAAATACTTTTATTAAGATAATAAGCTTAATTCTAATTTTCGTATTAGTTAAAACTAGCAATGATCTTTCAGTTTATTTTTGGATTTATGCTGCTTCATTATTTTTTGGAAATATCTCATTATGGTTTTATTTGCCGAAATATTTAGATAGAATTAAATTAAAGGAACTAAGGGTTTTTAGACATCTAAAACCGACTATTATGTTGTTTATTCCGCAGGTCGCAGTTCAGCTCTACACTGTCCTAGATAAAACAATGATTGGGTCTATTGTCAGCGACAAGTCAGAAGTTGGGTTTTATGAGCAAGCACAGAAGATTATTAAAATGCTTTTGACAATTATAACTTCTTTGGGTGTAGTAATGATGCCGCGGGTTGCAAATTTTTTCGCGAATAAAGATAAAGAAAAAATAGATGAAAATATCAAAAAATCTTTTAGGCTAGTATTTTTACTATCTTTTCCACTTATCTTTTTCATCTTTACTAGTTCTGATTCTTTTGTTCCATTATTCTTTGGAGTTGGTTATGAAAAAACTGCATTAATTATGAAAATTATTAGCCCTATAATTTTGTTTATAGGACTAAGCAATGTCATTGGTACGCAATATTTATTACCGACAAAGCGGCAAAAAGAATATACTATCTCCGTCATTGCTGGTTCATGTATAAATGCGGTGTTTAATTTAATATTAATCCCAGAGTATGGCGCGATTGGAGCATCTATTGGTACCATTATTGCTGAGCTAGTGGTCACTGGTACTCAAATGTATTACACGAAGAATGATTTTAATTTTATAAAAATAATAAAAATAGCACAAAACTATTTAATAGCAGGCGTATTAATGTTTATATTGAATCTACTAATATCTCAAGTAGTTGCAAAAGGAATAATCTTTTTATTGATACAGGCATTTATTAGTTTTTTGTTTTATATTTCCTTGCTTGTTTTAATGAAGGATAAATTTATAGGATATATTTTTAAGAAAATATTGAACAGAAAGTTAAAATCAAACAAAGGAGGTAAATGAAACGAAATTATAACCTAGATTTAATCAGAATAGCTGCCTGTGTGGCTGTTCTAGTATTGCATATTTTTGGTGTAGAAGGCGGTTATATCAATACAATATTATATTACCTTGGTACATTTGGAATTCCTCTATTCTTTATGATAAGTGGGTATAATATGCTTGCCAAAAAAAGAAGCTATCATGAGATTTTATTAAAAGTAGTAAATATATATCTATTCTTATTTATATTATGCATTATCTATGGTTCGATATATGCGCTTTTGAAGAAAAAGAATATTAGCGTGATATTTGATATTTTTATAGATATTTTTAGTAATAAGAGCAATCTTGGTATTCTTTGGTTTATGGTGGCGTTATCAATAATATATCTGATTACGCCAATATTATATAATTTTAAAGATAATAGGAAATTAGTACTTTCTCTTGTGGTAATTTCATCGCTAATTTTTATCGCAAATATATTTTTGAAAAAATATTCCGACGTTATTATAAAAGATATTATTGTTCAACCACTAAGACTGTGGACGTGGATTACTTATTATCTATTGGGGTATAATATAAGAAACAATAATATATTATCGCGTAAAAACAGCCCTATATTCCTTGTAATTATAACTTTTATTGTCGTTAATTATGAGTATTTTATAGGAAGATACATTTTTGGAAATTTATATGCAGAAAGCTTTTACGATAGCTTAATAATAAAAATATGGATTATTTTGATATGGAATTACGCAATGCATATTCCAATCGACAAGAAAATGTTTAGTAAAATTACTGTACTTTCGAAAGCCACCTTCTGTGTATATATTCTACAGGTCATACTCTTCTCGATAATACATAATGTTATTAAAATAAGAACAAACGTTTTTATTAACTGTTCAATATTTGTATTAAGTACAATCATCTTATTTATTATCTCGATTTTAATAGGGAAAACTAAGATTCTAAATAGGTATTTTAGTTTAAAAATAATTAAAGTAGAAAAATAATCTATAATTTACTACTTATTTTTTCTAAAAAGAGGATAGTGCTAATCGTTATCGATTTAGAAAATAATTATGTTTAATAATTTAATTATTAGAGCCCCGTGATAATATCGTCTTGCTCTTATCGAACCAACTCTCCATCCTCGGATATTCCACTAGGCAGCTGTCGTATAATAATATCTAAAAATACATTAAATTTAATTACATCTTCAAGAAAATTCTTATACGTTCCAATTTTCCTATATGTAAAAGAATGTACGGAATTGCGTGTGTCACGGATTTTATTTAGCCATTCTTTAAAGCATCTGTAATCTTTAATTTCGTTTTTTCTATGTTGGAAAAAACTAGCAATCTCCACTTTTTCTAGGAGTTCAAAGAATCTGTCTGGTATTGGACAATGTTTATAAGAAAGTCTAGGATCGACTTTTGTTGCGAAGAAATTTACTAATTTATCAAAATTTAAATCATTAAATTCTATCTTCTCATTTTTATTGTTTATTATTATTTTTGAATTATCGTTTCGATAATCTTCAGAGTATATGGTAAAGAATACTTTTAACCAAGTCTCAACTAACATACCAATGTTTATTCTGGCAAGAATTAAATCACTAATAGGAATACCATCACTTAAAGACACCCAATGCCATAGTGAATTTGTTAGCTCAACTTGCCAATCAAGCATAATTTTGTAAGATTTTTGAAATTCTTCCTGTTTTATAAAATCTTTCCATTTTGATACTATCTCAGATGTCTTTTTAACTATTTCTTGGTAAATATCATTAATATTGCTCGTGTCAGGATCGTTATTAAAAATAGAAAATATATTATTATCCATACAGATATTGTACTGCAGGATATCCATTAGCTTATTATGTTACGTGTTAATATAGTAATAATTACTATACTTGTATAAAAACTATTAATTTTATATAATACAGCAAAATTTATAAATTACTTCTAAAACTTTGTTTTTACTACGCGGATAGGATCCTCTGCCCCACATCTATTTTTTGTATCTACTTATTCTTTCGACTCCTTATCTGATTTTTTAGAAATAAATCTTACTTACTATTATTTTTGCCACTCCCCACTCAAACTCTGCCGGCATCATATCAGATTTTCATAAAAAACAATATTTCTTAAACAGGGGTAAAGTTTGTACTCTATATCTTAGGTCACATGCGATGCTTTAAATAGCTTAAAACATACTATTCATAACATAATATAAAAGACAGTAATTAATAAGTGTATGTGGGTAAGATCCATATATTATTAAGTATGTTATAATTAACACATGGAAACGATAATCAATAGTATGATTGCATTTTTTAGAATTGCTGAATATGGCA
>ERZ772974.2914-NODE-2914-length-10270-cov-43.502986_pt1 | contig 10270 bp, 11 predicted proteins | sample MGYA00580671_ERZ772974 | MGnify/ENA primary metagenome ERZ772974 (study PRJEB29015, sample SAMEA2738065) | human oral metagenome | biome: human oral; feature: human-associated habitat; material: saliva | place: China | collected 2218 ... | reverse complement strand
CCGGGCTGGAGGTGGTGACGAGCTCAACGGTCATGAGGAGTTCTCCTGCTGGTTGAAAAGAGGCGGCGGGCCGAGACGGGTTGGTCCCGCGACGGCTTCCTGTCAGCCCTGGAGCCTACCGTCTGGGAGCGCTCCGAGCGGCGAGATGCCCCACCGACCGGAAGAATCTGGTGGAGAGTCTCGGCCGGTGAGGTGGGACGCCTGGGTTTGTGGGGAGCCTGGGCTCGTGGGGTGGCTCGGCCGACGGGGTGGGGAACCGCGGCCGGTGAGGTGGAGCGACCGGCCGATGAGGCGCCCCGGCCGGTGGAATGCCTCGGTGGGGAGCCTGGGCTCGTGCGGGGGCCTCGGTCGACGGGCCACCTTGGCTTACGGAGCCGCGGCCCGAGGGCGCCCCGGCCGGCCGCCAGCGGGCCCGGTCAGGCCGAGCCGCTGATCTCCTTGACAGTGGGATCCATGATGGCGGCCTCGAGCAGAGCGGTGCCGCTGGTCAGGTCCCGCAGTCGCAGCACGTAGGGGTGGTCCACCGTGAACTCGACTGGCTTGGTCTGCTCCGCCGGCGCCGCCATCGCCGCTGCCTGGCCCTCGCTCAAAGCGGCTGCGACGGTGCCCTCCTCATCCAGGATGAGGCGTATCTGCTGGACCACCTGGGTCAGTGCCAGCTCGGGCGCGATCTTGTCCAGGCCCTCGGGCTTGAGCCCCTGCTCCTTGAGGAAGTCGAGGAGCTCCTTGGGCTCGGAGGTGAGGTCCAGCTTGGGCAGGGCCAGCTCCACCTCTCGGGGGCGCACCTTGTCCAGGGCCGTGGATGCCTCCGCCCATGTGCCGGCATCCATGGCGCTCGGCAGGGTTCCGGCGTCGGGCAGGACGACGTCGAGAGCGAGGTCGGAGTCCCTGCCGTCCTGCCCGCCGGCGTAGGCCAGGCGCACTGCCGCCCAGCCCTTCCCGGTGGCGTGGGGGATGGAGCGCGTGTCGTGCATGAGGTCGGCCTTGACGGTCTTGCCCCCGGAGAGCGTGAAGTTCCTCTGCGAAGTGCTCCCGGCGTCGAAGGGGGATTCCCACTGGGCCGCGAAGAGCAGCGCGTTCTGCACCACCAGGCGGGTGTCCTGGGTGACATCGATGCCGCTTTCCGGGATGAGGCCGGCCGTGTTGCGCGAGGCCCAGGCATTAAGGTTCTCCTTCATGGAGCTCACACCGACCTGCTCGATCTCAGTGGAGAACCAGCGCAGCACCGCATCGAGGTAGGTCTGCTTGACCTTGAACTTCTTGTCGTCGGAGATGAGGACGTGGTTGGCCAGGTGAACGAGCGGCTTGTCGGGGGCCTTGTCCGGGTCGAAACCCTTGAGATCACTGTCGTAGCGGTTCAGGGAGTTCTGAATGGCCGACCAGGCCCGGTCGCGGTCCTCACCCGAGAGCCCCAGGAGCGCGTCATAGCCCTGGGCCGCGGCGTCCGTGGCGCCGTCGGCCAGGATCGCCAGGACGAAGGCGAGACTGAGAGGGGAGGCCATCGCCGTCGCGGCCGAGTCCTCCTTGAGGTAGTGGGTCAGGAGCTTGCTCCCGAGCTGGTCGCAGGCGGTGGCGGCCTTGGTCACCTGGGAGGCGACGTCGGAGAGACTGACCTTCTCGTGGGCGACCTTGGAGGTCAGCTGCGTGCCCGACGCCAGGGAGCAGCCGCCCAGCAGCGCCACTGCTGCGGGAACCAGGGCGCCCAGTGCCAGCACCTGACGACGGGCCAAGCCGCAGTGGTCGGAGGCGGACAGGCTCATCAGAGGATCACTCGGGGTCATGGCGTCAGGTTAGGGAGCCCGCCCGGCCCTGTCAGCGCCTTGGTGAACTCCCACCATGGGGAATCATCCCCGGGCCGGTGGCGGGTGGGCCCGCTGCAGCCTGCGCCAGCGACCACTCGATCGGCAGAAAACGGCCCCATCGCGCCGTGACCACGGTGACGCGTTCTCCCCGCGGGATCGGCCGCCTCGAAGGCCGCTCAAGAGTAGGCTTCCGACCAAGGTCCCACAACGCACCGCAGGCCCCACGGCTCCGACGCCGCGCGCCTGCGCCGCCCCAGGAAGGTCACAAGGAAGGTCACTCATGGTCGAGTCCGCAGCTCACGTCGAGCACGTCTTCGCCGCCGACGAGCTCTTCTTCTCCACCACGGACTCCCACGGGCGCATCCGCCGTGCCAACTCCACCTTCATGCGCCTGTCCGGCTACCCGCGCGGCGCCCTGGTGGGGCGGGCCCACAACGTGGTGCGGCACGCGGACATGCCCGCCGGCCTGTTCCGCTCCATCTGGGACGCCATCGAGGAGGGCCGGGCCGCCAGCGCCTACATCACCAACCGCTCCTCCGACGACGGCCACTACCGCGTCTTCGCCACGATCGTGCCCTCCGGCTCCGGCTACCTGTCGGTGCGCACCCTGCCGATGCTCACCGACCTGCGTGACGACATCGAGGCCGCCTACGCCCGGGTCCGCGACGTCGAGGAGGCCTCCGCCGCGGCCGGCTCCACCCGCCGGGAGGTGGCCGCCGCCGGGCAGGCCGCTCTCCAGGCCGAGCTGCAGGCCCTGGGCTACGCCGACGCCATCGACTTCACCCGCAGGGTGCTGGTCGCCGAGGTCGGTGAGCTGCTGGCCCACGGCGTCGGCATCCCCGACAGCCCACAGAGCGAGGGCCCCGTGGCCCGCATCCTGGGGGCCATGGGCCGGATCGAGGCCGAGACCGCCGGGCTGGTCGGCATCCTCCAGGAGGGGCAGCGGCTCGCCGACCTCCTGCGCGAGAGGGCCGGCGAGATCGAGGCCCTCTCGACCCGCCTGGGCACCCTGCGCGAGGCCATGCGCGCCGTCGGCACCGACGTCGAGGTCCTGGGCCATGGCGAGCAGGCCGACGACGTCGCCGCGCGCTGCCAGCAGGTCGACGCCCTGGTCCTGGAGTGCTCCGAGCAGCTCCACCCGCTGAGCAGCCAGATCGAGGCGCTGCGCGGCGACCTGGACTCGGTGAGCTTCCGCATTGCCCTGGCCCGCCTGCACAACCTGGCCGCCGGGCTCTTCGCCCGGCAGATCCTCCAGGGCCAGGACGAGGTTGACGCCAACGACGCCGTCGGCAGCCTCACCGAGCTGTGCTCGGCGCTGAGCGACGGCGCCGACAACCTGACCCAGCGCGTCGGCCTGCTCGACGCGCGCCGCGAGCTGGTGGGCGGCGAGCTGGATGTCGTGGCCGAGGATCTCGGCGTCATCCAGGGCCCGATCCTGGAGGTTCTCGAGGCGGCCGCGGCCGCCGGCGCCGGGCAGGCCGATTCCGTGACCACCGCCCGCACTCTGGCCGAGCAGGGCTTCGGTGAGGCCCGGGACCTGGCCGACCTGGCCGTGCGCCTGCGCGACCTCGAGGTCCCCTTCGAGGCCGAGGCCATCAACAGCGCCCTGGCCGACGTGCGCGACGCCCTGGCTGAGCTCGGCTAGCCGCGGGCTCAGTCCCGCACCAGCTCCACGAGCACCTCGGCGTGCTCGGTGTGCGGGAACATGTCGAACAGGCGCGAGCGCACCACCCGCATCGAGGGCAGGTACGCCAGGTCCGCCGCCAGCGTGCGCGGGTTGCAGGAGGAGTAGAGCACCCGTCCCACGCCGGAGGCCTCGATCCGAGTGGCCAGCTGCTCCCCGATCCCGCGCCGGGGCGGGTTGACCACGAGCAGGTCCGGGCGCTGCACCCCGGCGGCGCGATCCCCGGCGGCCGGGTCCAGGACGCGGGCGTCACCGGCCTCGAAGCGCACCAGGGCCGGGTCCAGGCCCATGAGGTCGGCCGCCGCGCGCGCCCCGTCAATGGCCGGCGCCGAGACCTCCACCCCCAGCACCCGGCGGCCTGGCGCCGCCAGGGCCAGGGCGAAGCCGCCGACGCCGCAGAACAGGTCCCACACCCGGGCCGGCTCGGCCTCCTGGGCCCAGTCGCGGGCGGTGGCGTAGAGCGCCTCGGCCACGGCCGTGTTGGTCTGGAAGAAGGAACGGGTGGGTAGGTAGAGGGGCAGCTCGACGCTCTCGGCGCGCCGGCCTGCTTGGCCGCCGAGCTCCGGGGACGGCAGGCTCAGGCGCATGAGGAGGCGGTCCTCCTCGGTCAGAACGATCTCCTCGGGCCCCTCGATGACGGCCTGGTGGACGCTCTGGATGTTGACGGCGGCCACAGCCAGCTGGGGCAGGCGCCGGCGCAGGTCCGGCACGGCGGCGCGCAGCCGCTCCAGATAACGGCGGGAGCGCAGGACGAAGCGCACCATGAGGTCGTCGTCGGGCGAGGCGGTCACGAGGAGATACTTGAGCTCGCCGCGACGCGCGGGTATGTCGTAGGGGCGTAGGCCCAGCTCGGTGATGAGGTCGGCCAGCACCGGCAGGGCCGCCTCGATGGCCGGCACGTGCAGCGGGCAGGCGCGCAGGTCGACGCCGCACCCGGCGCCGTCGAGGATTCCCAGGGTGGGGTGGGCGGTGGTCCCGGCCACCGCCATCTTCGCCTTGTTGCGGAAGCCGGTGGGGGCGCTCGCCGCCGGGGCCTGCCACAGCTCGGCCGGGACGTGCTCGGCCAGGAGGGCGGCGACGCGGGACTGCTTGGCGGCCAGCTGGTCGGGCATCGCCAGGGACAGGTGGGGGCAGGAGCGGCAGGTGCCGGCGTCGTGGAGGACGCAGGACGCCGCTGGTGCTGCGGTCACCGACATGTCCCCTCCCGGTGGTGCGCTCGTGGCCGGGCCGCGGGGTGGGGCCGCGACAGGAGCGGCCGGGCCCCGGACGGCTGCGGGCGATGAGTGGAGCCGCTTGTCGGACTCGAACCGACGACCTGCTGTTTACAAGACAGCTGCTCTACCAACTGAGCTAAAGCGGCGCGCGGCCGGTCAGGCGGCCGCAGGTGCGTGGGACAGTCTGACACAGACCGCCCCACGGCGGGAAACCGTGGGAGGCGGCGCTGTGCCCGTCGCCGCCCGGGCCGGCGGGTGCCGGGAGGAGCCTGTGCTGCGCCCGCCGCCACCCGGGCAGGCGCGATGGGCCCCGGTCAGCCCTGCTGAGTCGGCTGCGGGCTGGGCTGCTGAGACGCCTGCTGGCTGGGCTGCGCCGTCGGGGTGGCGGCGGCGACGAGCTCGGTCAGGGAGGTCGGAGTCTGAAGCTTGTTCAGGTCGACCTTCTCGCCCTTGAAGAAGACGGTGGGGGTGCCCTCCAGCTCCCGGGCCTTGAAGGCCTCATCGCCGAGCTTGACCCACTTGCCGTACTTGTCGGAGTCGACGGCCGCCTTGAACTTGCCGGAGACCTCCTTGGGGACGTTCACCTTGGTGGCGGCGGCCACCAGGCCCTCCACCGTCATGTTGCTCTGGTTCTTGGTCTGAATGGCCTGGGAGAAGATCTCGAAGGCGGCGTTGTGGAAGCTCAGGGACTGGGCCGGGGCCTCATCGAGCACCACGCCCATCGCGTTCATGACGACGCTGGTCCACTCCTGCTCGAGGAGCTTGCAGGGGTGGAGGGCCAGGGTGATCTTCTTCTCGCTCAGGAGCTGGTTGATCTCCTGGGTGTGGAGGCCCTCGAACTGGGCGCAGTGAGAGCAGGAGTAGTCGAAGTAGATGTCCAGGACGGGGGCCGAGGCGGCGACGGTGTCGAGGGCGGGGCCCTCACCGTAGGTCCAGGAGGCGTCGGAGAGGACCTGCTTGGGGATACCACTCTGGTTCGCCTTCGCGGTGGCCAGGCCCTCGCTCGGTGCGGGGAACTTCGACGACGCCTTGTTGTCCTTGGTGCCGTTCTTGGCCTCGATGCCGCGGTAGGCGAGGTAGCCGAGCCCGCCAGTCACTCCCAGGCCCGCGACCCCGATGAAGCTGCGGCGGGCGATCGTGTTGCGGCGCTCGCGGCGGGCTGAGGCCTCGCGCAGCTCCTTGGCCTTGAGGCGCGCGGCCTCACGGCGCTGGGCCTTGGTCTGGCGGGGCTGGTTACTGGACACGCGGTGCTCCTTGTGGTGCGGTGACGAGCGGACGACCAGGAAGACGAGTGGTCAACGAGTGATGGTTGTCGTGACGACATTCTGCCCGAGGATCCTGGAGGAAACCACGCCTGGTGTCTGCCGGTGGCGGATTGTGACGCATCGGTCGTCGTTGTCCCGGCACGTGCAGCCGGGGTCGGGCAGAATCGGGGGAATCAGACCGCGTGGTCCGGAATCAGCCGGGCAGAGAGGATTGTGATCATGATGGATGGGCCTATGGGCGGTCAGATGGAGGAGCAGATGGTCCTGCTCCAGAACATGTCGACTGAGTGGGGCAACTGGATGCAGTCCGTGGGTGCCCAGGAGGTCGTGGTGGAGGTCGAGGGGGTGGGGATACGCGCCGCCGTGACGAGTCGCGTGCTCAGGCCTCGTGGCATTCTGCGCCGCGCCCAGTGGGCCGAGAACGAGATGCCCGTTGAGCTGGTCCGTGAGGCTGTGCGCCTGCGGGCGCTCATGGCCCACCCCCGTGGCGGGACCTGGACGTGGGCGGCGCTGTCCATGAAGAGCAGCGAGGGCTACAAGCTCATCTCCGACTTCGACTACGACCGCGAGCCGGTCCTCGACCCGCCCTACACGGCGGAGGACTGCGCCAAGGAGCTGGAGGTCTTCCCCCGTGACCCCGGCGCGATCCCCGACTGGATGAAGATCGGGGTCTGAAAGCAGAGGAGCGGACCGGAAGGATGTGGTGGGAGCAAAAGGCTCGCGGCTGCATCAAGTTGTGCAAAAGCGAGAGGTAGGGGATGAGTTGATGTCAATCGTGCCTGGAGTTGACGACAGTTCTGTTTTCTCGAAGTTTCAGGAACTTGTCCGTGGTTGGTTGCCTGAAGCTGGTGCCACAAGAGTTGACATCGAGTACAACGTTATTGCGTTGACTGGCGATGTTATGACCTGGATTGTGGCTGATGGTGAGCGAAAGTCGGTCCACCTGCCGAGTGATCTAAGTTTCACAATGTACGATATTCGTCCGGCTCAGGCGGATCCGCATCGGGGTGCGTGGTTGTACTCGCATTTTTGGATAGAGGCTGCTGAGGGGGTCCTGCATCAGGAGACGGACTGGATGCGTGAGCCGGAAATTGATGATGAACCTGTCGGGAAAGGTGATGCTGCGTTTTAGCTGGATCAGTTTCCTCGGGATCCGGAGTGGATTCCGGAGTGGATGGCAACCAAGGCTGCCGCATATCACCAAGAAAAAGAAAAACGGGAACGTCGTCGTCAGCGTGACCGTGAGCGGCGGGCTAAGAAGAAGGCTGAGGCTGCCCAGGCTGAGGGGACGTCTGGTTCAGACGGTCTGGCGAGTGAGTAGGAGGGTTCTAGTGTGAGTGGTGGTGTGTCGTCGGGCGCGGGTGCCTGGTTTGCATAACCCGTTGCCGAATGCGACGTATACGGTGGATGGGCGGTTCCATTACACGACTGACGGCTGGGCGCGGACGGTGCGCTTGGAGGTCGACAGGCTTGACAAGGTCGGTGAGGCGTTCCGGTCGAGGTCTGGCCATATCCAATCCAAGGTGAACAAGTACGGTAATGATTTGGTGGCTGGCACCAATAAGAAATACGAAGGTGGCCATATTGTGGGTCATCAGTTCGGCGGGCCGCCGGAAGAGATCAACATGGTTGCGATACTGGAGGAAGTCAACCAGTACCGAGTTGACAGCAAACTCAAATCATTCAAACCGTTCGAAGAAAAAATTGCGGCCGATCCGGAGAATTTCAGAAATCTTGTGATAGAATTCAAGTACCCAGAACCGGCAGGTCCTAAGATTATGGATACCGAGAGAGTGCCCACCAGCTTCGAGGCAAAGTGGATTGATAGAACGGGAGTGCCTCAATAGGCAGAGTTCTCCAATCAATTGGAAAGCATGAAAGAGTGAGTGCGAATGAATGTGTCCATTGAACCGAGTGTTGACGTGTTTTCTCGGATCGAGTCACTCTTGTCGGAGTGGATTGAACGAGAGGGTTATAGTCGAGTAGATTTTGAATATAGTTATATCGCGCTTGCGGGTAGCTATATTTGTTGGATGCATACACCCGAGGGGTCTACGAGAGTTCACCTTCCTAGTGATATTAGTTTGATTGTGCGCGACCTTCGACGCTCTCAGGTAGATCCTCATCGGGGTGCGTGGTTGTGGTCGCATTTTTGGATGGAGGCCGCTGAGGGGGTGCTGCATCAGGAGTGTGATTGGATGCGTGAGCCGGCAATTCATGATGAACCGGTCGGGAATGGTGATGCCGCGTTTGAGCTGGATCAGTTTCCTCGGGATCCGGAGTGGATTCCGGAGTGGATGGCAACCAAGGCTGCCGCATATCACCAAGAAAAAGAAAAACGGGAACGTCGTCGTCAGCGTGACCGTGAGCGGCGGGCTAAGAAGAAGGCTGAGGCTGCCCAGGCTGAGGGGACGTCTGGTTCAGACGGTCTGGCGAGTGAGTAGGAGGGTTCTAGTGTGAGTGGTGGTGTGTCGTCGGGCGCGGGTGCCTGGTTTGCATAACCCGTTGCCGAATGCGACGTATACGGTGGATGGGCGGTTCCATTACACGACTGACGGCTGGGCGCGGACGGTGCGTTTGGAGGTCGACAGGCTTGGCAAGGTCGGTGATGCGTTCCGGTCGAGGTCTGGCTACATCCAGTCCAGGGTGAACAAGTACGGTAGTGATTTGACGGCACAGCACCACAGGAAGTATGAGGGTGGGCATATTGTGGGTCACCAGTTCGGCGGGCCGCCGGAAGAGATCAACGTGGTTGCGATGCTGGAGGAAGTCAACCAGTATCGCGTCGGTAGCGACATGGACTCATTCAAGTTGCTTGAGGGTAAAGTCGCCGCCAATCCAGGCGACTTCAATAAGTTGGTTTTGGAGTTTAAGTACCCAGGTCCTGCGGGGGTAGAGCTTAAAGGTAGAGACAAAGTCCCAGCAAGTTTTGAGGCGAAATGGTTTGACGCTTCTGGAGTTCCTGAATCGCAGGGGTTTCAGAATACTCCAGATCGTAAGAGGTGAGGCACTGTGACCGTAATAGGTGAATCGGCGAGTCAAATACTAGAACAAGTTGAAGGATTGTTGCGTAGCTGGTTGTCTGATGAGGGCGCCGAGAAAGTTGACATCGAGTACATTGCCGTGGCTCTTACTAGTACGTACGTCTGTTGGATAGAGGTAGATGACGAATGGTCTCGCTCCCATCTTCCCAGTGAGATTAGTTTTGCCATGCATGATCTTCGTGCAGCGCAGGCTGATCCTCACCGGGGTGCGTGGTTGTGCTCGCATTTGTGGATGGAGGTCGCTGAGGGGGTGCTGCATCAGGAGTCAGATTGGATGCGTGAACCGCTGATATCAGGTGAGCCTATTCGCGATGGTAACTTTGCCTTTGAGCTGGATCAGTTTCCTCGGGATCCGGAGTGGATTCCGGAATGGATGGCAACCAAGGCTGCTGCTCATCAGAAGGTGAGGGAAGCTCGGGAACGCCGTCGCCAGCGCGACCGTGAGCGGCGGGCTAAGAAGAAGGCTGAGGCTGCCCAGGTTGAGGGCAATGGCGCTGATGAGCCGAGTTCCGGTAGAGTCGGCCGCTCTGATATTGAGTGAGCGGGGGAATTGCGTGAGCGAGATGCAGGAGCCCGAGGCCGTGGCGTCCTGGGGTGGTTACTACACCATGCTGGAGTCGGCGCCGGAGGTCGACCCGGCGAGGCGGTCTGTGTCGGGCTACGGTGCCTTCCCTGCGCCTGGGGATCCGGGTGCGCCGGCCCCTGGGGTGGTACCTGCGCCGATGATGGCTCCGGCGCCTGTGAAGGTGCCTGCTCCGTCGGGTGCTGAGGCCTGGTGTGCGGGGCTGTTCGGGCTGCTGGCGCCTCTGCCGATCCTCGACGTGCTATTCGCCATGGTGGCGATGATCGTGGTCGGCCTGTGGAACAAGAAGGACCTTCGTGAGCCGGCGCGGACGAATCGCCGCCTGGCGGCGAGCTGGGGACTGACGCTGCTGCTGGTGGAGGTGGCTCTGGTGGCGATCCAGATCGCCGTGTTCACCATCGCGGACGATTTTTATGAATCGCTGCCTTTCATCCCGTGGGGCGTCCCGATCATCATGGCGCTGGTCATGGTCGGGGTCCACGTACTGGTGTGCATTGTCCAGGCAACCCGGGCCTTCCGCGGCAAGACCCTCCGCTTCGGAGGCTTCCCCTTCTTCCGCCGACCGTGAGGTGTTGATGGGTGTGTCGTTGAGCCTCTTGCTGTCACGATGGGGTGCGGCATGTGGCCTGAGTTGCACAGGTTGGGGTGGTTTGTGTTTCAGAGTGGGGTTTTTCGTTG
>ERZ772974.2910-NODE-2910-length-10277-cov-4.829485_pt1 | contig 10277 bp, 7 predicted proteins | sample MGYA00580671_ERZ772974 | MGnify/ENA primary metagenome ERZ772974 (study PRJEB29015, sample SAMEA2738065) | human oral metagenome | biome: human oral; feature: human-associated habitat; material: saliva | place: China | collected 2218 ... | reverse complement strand
CGATGAAAGCGTTTTATCGAAAGATACTGGAAGCCGATACCAATGTCATAATTACAATTAGCTAGAGCATGAATCAATCCGAGCCAAGAGAGAAATATACTATGGCGGTTGCGATTGCAATGTTTCTGAAACCCATAGAGCTCTATGAAGGTATTTCCTGTTTCATTCATGAGGAAATAGAAATAAAACATGGAGGTAAGATCAATGAATGTAACATTCAGAAATGCAGGATTTGAATATTCCATTGAGAGCATTCTATTGTTCCAAACGGAGGATACAAATTCCTACTGGTCTGATTCTCTGTATTACTTTTATCCGGAAATCAATCGGAACATACAAGCATTGCAAGAAAGAGAAAAAGAAGATTATCTTAGAGCTACCTTACAGAAAGTATGGGATAGAGTCCTGCCGGAGATTGAAGCAAAAGAATATCGTTATCATGAGCATTTTCAGAAGTATCGAAATCAAATCGAGGATGCACTTTCAGATGCCTTTGAACTGGATAGCAGAACAATGTTCAACGAGCTGCTTGCCAATATTACTTTAAATCCGATTTGCCCGCGGTTCCTTCAAGAGGAAAAGTTCGACCTGTTTTACATGAATAGTGAACGCGGAGCGCTCGGAATAACACTCCACGAAGTGATTCATTATTTTTGGTTTTTTGTGTGGAATCGGCATTTTCAGGACAGTTATGATGAGTATGAAACGCCATCCTTGCAGTGGATTTTGAGCACAATTAACCCATATTATCCGAGAAAAGAGGGCGCTTGTGTCTATAGATACTTCTTAGACATGAAAATCGAAGGTAAGTTGATTTTGGATACACTCATGGATTTACATGAAAATCACTCTATTACCGCCTATATGGAAGCGGCTTATGATTACTGCAAGCGTCATGAAGCGGAAATTCGGCAACATATTCGACAGAGTGAGAACAGTACAGCTGAGTCCGGTACGTCGTAATGAAATCCTAAAGATACTTCTTTGCAAGCTTGATTACGAGAAGATACCGGAAGCCGATATCCATGTTATAATTACGATTAGCGAAGGCATCAGTCGAGTTTAGGTCGGAAGGGAAGAAGTTGCTTCCTGCATTGCTTGCGTCTCCCTTGACGAGACTGTTTGGAGAAAGGGGGGAATTGCCTTGAAAACTCTGGTCGTATTCTATTCCTATTCCGGCATCACAAGAAAATTGGCGGAAGATATTGCCTTGCTGACAGACGGAGAATTGAGAGAGCTGAAGCCTCAAAAGCCGTATTCGTACTCCTACAATACAGCTGTGAAAGAAGTCAGAGGAGAGATTGAGCGCGGATATTGCCCGCCGCTCAAAGAGGGGGCAGAGCCTGTTGGGGATGCAGAGTTGATTTTCATAGGTTCTCCGAACTGGCTTCACACCTTTGCACCGCCGGTGCTGTCTTTCCTTCGGGTTGTTAATCTTAGCGGAAAGACCGTGATTCCCTTTTGCACGCACGGAGGCGGCGGTTTCGGGGATATGCCGGAGCGCTATCGAAAAGAGTGTAAGGGCGCTGTGCTAAGGGACGGCATTGCCTTGAAGGGGGATTACAGCTTTGATGAGTTGGAAGCCTGGATTCGCAATTTATAAGCGGTATCATTCTTTTGACGAAGTTTCTGATGAATGTAGCTTAGAGAGTTGAATGTATTGCGTGAACTACGCCGCGGCAAATGTATTGTTACATTCGCCGCGGCGCAGTTGTCCTTAGAAGCATTGCGGTAAGCGTGGCATCCGGAAATGCAATGGGGTACAATAGGGTTTGATGAAAACAAATCGACAAACCTTGTTATGGGAGGCCTATGATTCAGTATATCTGTAAACAGTGCGGCGCACAGCTGGAACTCGGCAGTGCGGGCGGCTTTCGCTGTTCGTATTGCGGGGCAAGAGCCTTTTTGTCGGACGCTGAGCTAAAAGGGAATACGGAATTCCGGAAGAAGCTTCTGTCCTACTATAAGGCCAAGGCGGATGCGAAGGAGCAGGACTACAGCGGAGATACACTGTGGGAAGAGAACGGCAGCGTAAGTTATCGCATGCAGAACGGGAAAACGCTGACGCTGTCCTACATGGACCGCTATTCCTACCCGGAGCTTGTGTGCTACCTTTGCCGGGAAACGGTGGTTTATGTATTCGATCGTGAGGAAGGGGCGAATGCCTTTTTGCGCGGGCTTTCTAGGCTCGCTTTTCCCGCGGCGGATGTGAAACTGGTCCGTTGTTTTCCGCAGTTGAAGAGCAAACTCTATCTGGACGAGGGGAAGCTTGGCCTCGTCTATACGCGGAAGCCGTATTTCTACCCGGCGGAGGTGTTTGCGCCGTTCGCATCGGAACATTTGGCCTGGGTTATCTCCCGCATGGAAAATATCTGCTGCGCCCTTGAGTATTCGGAACTTGAGAACGGGAACATGACGGCGGCGAGTCTTTTTATCAACCCGATTACACATGAGGGCATGCTCTTTGGCGATTGGCGCGATGTAAAGAAGAAAGAGAGCAAGCGGGATTTGCGAGATCTAAGGGAGGCAGCGAAGTCGGTTGCGGAAGATGTGCATCGCCCGCGGGAGCTGGAGGCGTTTCTTCAGTCGGAACCCGCAGCGGATGCCTATGCGGACTTTGCAGCATGGGATAAGGTGATTGAAGACGGCTATGGCGGCCATCGTTTTACAAAAATGGATTGAGGCAGGAGGAAAGTATGGGTTACGGAAGTTATTCGGCGGCGGATTGGCAGAAACTCAAAAACAGCAGAAAACTCTCCAATGGACAGAGTGTGGGAGAGGTCTTCAAGAGAACGAAATGCAACCCGAAGATGGATCCTAAGTTTATCGGCACCCGGGAGTGCTTTGACTCGGAGGAGCATCCGAATACCACGCCGATTGTGGTCGGTTTGGATGTGACGGCTTCGATGGGCTATCTTGCGGTGGAACTCGCGACCGGTGCACTGAATGAGCTGATTACCAAGCTCTACTCCACCGGCGCGGTCGAAGACCCGGCGCTCATGTGCGCGGCCTACGGTGATTTTCAGGACAAGTCTCCGCTACAGGTTACGCAGTTTGAATCGGACATTCGAATTGCGGAGCAGCTCTTGGAACTCTATTTTGAAAACGGCGGAAGCGGACAAGTGGTTCCTACCTGCCTCTGGGAGTTTTTGGCGAAACACACGAACATCGATGCGATTCGGAAGAGAAATCAAAAGGGCTTTCTCTTTACCATCGGCGATCAGGCGAATATTCGCAGTGAGTCTGTGGGTGCCACGATTGAACGCGTCATCGGGGATGCGCTTCCGGGCGAGGTCACGAGAGAGAGCATCTTAAAAGAGGCAGAGGCTTCCTTCCATGTGTTCCATATCATGATAGGAGGCGAAAACAAGGGGAATGCGGAGCTACTGCCGGGGCACTGCATGGTGCTGGATCGCGAGAGCACTGCTTGCCTGCCGGAAATCATTATCAGCACCATTCAGCTCCAAAAGGGCGAAGCGCGGGAGGAGGTCCTATCGCGCTGGGACGAGCTGAAGCGACCGGTTATCAGCGCGGCGCTTGCGCAGCTCTCGCTGCAGGCGGATGCCGACATTCGGTTATGAGAAGCATTGCGGTCATCGGAAAAAATTTCGGAGATGAGGGAAAGGGGCTTGCGGTAGCAAGCCTCTCTCGCGTTCTCGGGAAACCGCTGATTATTAAACACAACGGCGGGGCGCAGGCCGGGCACACCGTGGAAGATGCGGAGGCCGGATGGCGCTTTGTACATCACCAGATCGGTGCCGGGGCAGAGTACGGAGCACCGACGCTGTTCGCGGAACACTATATGCCGGATCTCTATCAGCTCGGAAAGGAAGTCGCGGACTTTACGCGGCTTTTCGGCTTTGTGCCCTTGCTTTATTCCGAGAAAACAGCGCGCGCCACCACCATAGACGATGTGCTCCTTAACATGGGCGCGGAAGCAGCCCGCGGCGATGCGCGTCACGGATCCTGCGGCATGGGCATCGATGAATGCGTGCAGCGAAACCGCGCCGGATACGGGCTCAGTGTGGAAGAAGTTGCCGCATGGAGCGAGACAGAGCTCTTACAGCGCTTGCGGGAGCTGCGGACACGCTACACAAAAGAAAGGGCGGCTGTGCTCGGCATAGACCGCGATAACCCGTACTTTGAACTGTTAGGGAATGACACGGTGCTTCAAAATTATGTTGCGGAAGTGAAGGCGAATATAGGTCTCTTGACTTTGGTGGATGCAAACCGGGATTGGCTTTCGCAATTTGAGCATCTCATTTTCGAGAGCGGACAGGGACTCCTCTTAGACGAGGACCATGAAGCCTATGCGCCGCATTTGACCTCCTCAAAGACAGGGATGCATAACCCGGCGCGCTTCCTTGAAAAACGGGGTCTCACGCTGGATGAGGCAATTTATGTGACGCGGAGCTATGTGACGCGTCACGGAGAGGGGCCGCTGCCCTGTGAGGTGGAGCGTTCTGAGCTCCCGGGCGTGAGGGCGGATCTTACCAATCAGCCGAATGAGTGGCAGGGAACACTCCGCTATGCGCGGCATGAGGGTATGGAGGCCTTCTTTGCTCCTGTGGAGCGAGATAAAGACTCGGTTCAACTGTTTTCAAGCGCCCGCGATACCAAGCCTTCGATTCTGATTACGCACTTAAACGAAACGGGAAATCGGCTGTATTTTGAAGAGGGAGAGGTTTCGTTTGAGCGGGTGGAAAGGGAAGGAGAGAGAAAGGGGATACGGTGCATAGAGAGATTGAAAACGGAACTGTAGTGTAGATATGTGAAATGGGTTTTTAAAGCGAGCAAATGCAAAAAAATAGAGAGATTACAAGAAACAATAGAGAAGATATGAACTATTTACTTCCCGCAAAATATATTACTTTGGAAGGGGAGATTCTGGGGTGTGGCATTCAGAAACGGGGTCCAAACAGTACTGTTATTTTTAGAGAAAGCTAATATAATTGTATGAGAGTCCCTGATTATCACAGAACAGATGTATCGGATATCGAGATGATGAAGAACAAGGAGTAAGAACCATGACGGATTCAGAGCAGAGAGAGGCGGCCAGACAGTTCGCAAATCGTTGGAGCGGCAGGGGAAATGAGGATGAGGATGGCAGATCCTATTGGTTAGAGCTTTTGACCGAAGTTCTGGGTTTGGAGCATGCAACAGCACAGGTGAATTTCGAGAAAAAAGTTGTTGTGAATGGAAATACCAAACGCATAGATGCGTATCTGCCGGAGACCCATGTTTTGATAGAGCAGAAGAGTCGTGGGAAGCGTCTGGATCAGAAGATTCATAACTCCGGAGACATCGAACTGACTCCTTATGAACAGGCAAAGCGCTACAATGATAACTTGCCCTATGATGAAAAAGCGCGCTGGATTATCACATCCAACTTTGAGGAAATTTGGATTTATGACATGAATCTCCGGATACCGGAACCGGTGAGAATATTACTGATGGAGCTCCCGAGCAAATACCCGTTGCTTAGTTTTTTGGTTAGGCAGGACGTTAAGAAACTCTCACGTGAGATGGAAGTTTCAATTCAGGCGGGAGATATAGTCGGTCTTCTCTACGATGCCTTTTTAAAGCAGTACAAAAATCCAGAACGAGAGGAAACGCTAAAAAGTCTCAACGTGCTATGCGTCCGTCTGGTGTTTTGTCTCTACGCGGAGGACGCCGGGATTTTCGGCCGACGCGCGATGTTCCATGACTATATGGCTGCATTTGAAACACCGCATATGCGTTCAGCGTTAAAAGATTTGTTTCGGGTTTTGGATGAGATACCGGAGAAGAGAGACCCCTATTTGATACCTTCTCTTGCAGAATTTCCGTATGTTAACGGTGGTCTCTTTGCGGATGAGACGATTGAGATTCCCATGTTCACAGATGAAATCAGAGAACTTCTTCTTGTGAAGGCAAGTGAGAACTTCAATTGGTCTGAAATCAGCCCGACTATTTTCGGAGCGATTTTTGAGTCGACTTTAAATCCGGAGACTCGACGTTCCGGAGGTATGCATTACACCTCGATTGAGAATATCCATAAGGTGATAGATCCGCTGTTCTTAGATGATTTCAGAAAAGAGCTGGAAGAGATTAAGGCTATTTCTGTCGTAAAGACAAGAAACCAAAAGCTCGCGGACTTTCAGTCTAAGCTTGCGGCACTGGAGTTTCTGGATCCGGCATCCGGTAGCGGTAATTTCCTGACTGAGACTTATGTTTCAATTCGTAGGGTGGAAAATGAAGCCATCAGTGCGCGCTTCGGCGGACAGATGACGATAGGGGATGTATCGAATCCGATTCAAGTCTCTATTCGTCAGTTTCACGGAATTGAAATCAATGACTTTGCTGTTACTGTCGCAAAAACAGCGCTTTGGATTGCCGAAAGTCAAATGATGCAGGAAACTGAGAATATTCTGTATGGCAAGCACTTGGAGTTTTTACCGCTCAAGACCAATGCCAATATTGTTGAAGCGAATGCACTCCGAATCGACTGGAACAAGGTGATTCCTGCCGAGAAACTTGATTATATTATGGGAAATCCTCCGTTTGTAGGGGCACGTCTAATGGATGCAAGCCAGAAAGAGGATGTAAACAATATTTTCGAGAACTGGAAAAATGCGGGGAATTTAGATTATGTCTGCTGCTGGTATAAGAAAGCGGCGGATTATATGACCGGAACAAAAGTCACAGCGGCACTTGTATCTACTAACTCTGTCGCACAGGGAGAAAATGTGGGCAATCTTTGGAAGCCTTTGTTTGAAGAAGGAGTACAAATCAGATTTGCTCATAGAACATTTCGATGGGACAGTGAGGCGGCTATCAAAGCACATGTTCACTGCGTCATCATAGGTTTTACTAAAGTTGCGGTTGTGAGTGATAAGAAGATTTATGATGGTGACGAGATAACACAGGCAGATAATATAAACGGATATCTCTTAAATGCAGATAACATTTGTGTGGAAAGCCGAAATCGGCCTATATGTGATGTACCTGAGATCGGAATCGGAAATAAGCCGATTGACGGTGGCTATTACCTCTTTGAGAAGGAGGAAATGGAGGAATTCCTAAAAATAGAACCTGCTGCCAGGGACTATTTTCGCCCTTGGTATGGATCCAGAGAATTTATCAATCAATCTCCCCGATACTGCTTGTGGCTTGGCGATTGTACTCCCGGTGAATTGCGTAAAATGCCGGAGTGCATGAAACGTGTGCAAGCTGTGCGCAATTATCGTATGCAAAGTACGAGTGCAGGTACAAGGAAATTGGCAGAGCGTCCGACTCGTTTCCATGTTGAGAACATGCCTGAAACGACCTATATCATTATACCTAAAGTATCATCCGAACGCAGACGTTATATACCGATGGGATTTATGACTCCGGATATCCTGTCGAGTGATCTGGTATTTATTGTTCCGAATGCAACGATATACCAGTTTGGAGTACTGCAATCCAATGTACATATGGCGTGGACCAGAGTGGTATGCGGACGTTTAAAATCCGATTATCGTTACAGCAAGGATGTAGTTTACAACAACTTTCCTTGGCCGAATCCCACAGGTGAGCAGTTGCAAAGAATTGAGACGACAGCGCAGCAAATTTTGGATGCGAGATTACTTTATCCGGAGAGTAGCTTGGCAGATTTGTATGATCCAATTGCAATGCCAACGGAGCTAAGAAAGGCGCATATTGCGAATGATAAGGCGGTCATGGCAGTCTACGGATTTAGTACGAAGATGTCTGAAGAAGACTGTGTTGCGGAGTTGATGAAGTTGTATTTTGCATTAGCTACTAATGGTATGCGTAATCCCAAATCTCGTTAAAGTGTGATTGACAATAGCGGATGAACCGAAAGAAAGCACATTGTTGTGCAATTGTTTGGGGAGATATTGCAGCATAAAGAGGGTTTTGTTGACTTTATTTTGAGGTATGGAAAAGTGAAGGTTTGATATATCAACAAATGAAGTGAACAAACCAGAAGGAGGGTAAATTGAGCAAGCTATTTGTGATAGGGAACGGCTTTGATTTGGCGCATGAATTGAGAACATCATATGAGGATTTTAAGGAGTATATAGTCGACGAATATTTAGATGGAAAGTATAAGGTAGAAGTGCCAGATATAATATCATTAGAAAAGATTTCTGATGAAGAGGAAGTTCTGGATGAAATAAAAGCAAAATTTATTTTAGATATCATATCTATGGCAGAATATGGAGGCAAGAAGTGGAGGAATGTTGAATCATCTTTGGGGAAATTAAACTACGAATACGTTTTGGATCCTTTATATGAAACTTTTGAAGATGGAGACGAAGCAAATGAATTTCTTGAAGCAGAGGCCATCGAATATTATGCTTCGAAAATAAGTGATGCTTTGTCGCCTGTTAAGGCTTTGTTTAAGGAGTGGATTGAGGGAATAGAAATTACGAATGCTGAAGTGAAGCCGAAGTATTATAACTTGATTGGCAAGAATGATATATTTCTTACATTCAATTATACAGAAACATTGGAAGAGATTTATGGGATTAGTAAGGACAGAGTGTGTCACATACATGGAGTGATAGGCCCCGAAAATGAAGATGAAGAAATTTTCTTTGGACATGGTAATAACGACGTTAAGGATGATAAGTATTTTGAGAAATATCAGGTTGAATATACGGGAAGTGAAGTAATACTGACAAGTTTATTTAAGTCTTTAAAAAAGAAAACATCGAAAGCTCTTGAGAATCATCGAGCATTTTTCGATGAGATTGATGAGGAAATTACAGAAGTGTATACGGTTGGATTTTCATTCTCTGAGGTAGACCTGATTTATATCAGAGAGGTTTGTAAGAAGCTGTCAGATAATGTTGTGTGGTATTTCGATGATTTCTATAAACCTGAAGAAGTCGAGTCATTTAAAGAAAAATTAAAGAAATGTGGATTTAAGGGAAAATTTTTTTGAGTTGTAGTTTTGTCTTTAGGCATAAGTCACTGTAGTGGTAAAGTGAATTTGCAGCACCTCTGCCTGATAGATTATAATGTCGGCAGAGAAGAAAACACATGACTCGAATATCAGACGAAAACAGACGAAAAATTGTTCATGCACACATTCAGGATGGGCGCACGATTACCCGCCTTGTGGCTGAGTACTGCACATTCAGAGCCACTGTTTCCAGCTGGGAACGCTCGTATCGCGAAGAATACTAAAACAACGATGAGGAGAAGTCTAAGTTGAAGATGATGTAAGAACTTCGGCGTCTTCGACACGAAAAAAACGAATTGGAAAAGGAGAACAACTTTTTAAAAAATCAGCGTTTTCTTGTTTATGTAAAATCGTTGACGGTTGTTGCCGAGACTGTTACACTTTTAGCAACATCAAAAAAGTCATTGCGACTTTTTGTAAGACCCCTGCATTCGTGCCGGGGTCTATTTTTTTAGTATGAGTGTCCTGCAGGTTTCGGTTCGGAAGCTCGGAATATAGGCATATGAGCGCTTAGCGGAAGGGCTTGTCAAATCTGTCAAAGAGGCGGCCGGAGAGCCGGAAGCAGAGGGTCCCGAAACTTGCGGCGCTTATACTCGCGTTACAGACACATATGCCATGAGTTGCGACCTTTCCCCGCTATCGGAGTTTGGGAAAGCGGTGTAGAATAGAAGTCTGCGAACTCGATTGCTTTTTGCCGTATCGGAAACGATTCCTACAGTTTTGCGGAGCGGCAATCGGGAGAATGGCATTACGGTGTTAAGGAGAGTCAATATGTGGTCAACGGAGAGTGTGTTTTATCAGATTTATCCCCTTGGTTTTTGCGGTGCGCCGAAGGAGAACGATGGCGTGCTTGTGCCCCGAATTCGGAAGGTCATTGAGTGGATTCCGCATTTAAAGCGCTTGCATGCGGATGCGGTCTATTTTTCGCCGGTGTTTGAATCCGACCGCCACGGTTACGATACGCGGGACTATGCGAAGATTGATTGCCGTCTCGGCAGCAATGCGGATTTTGCGGAAGTCTGTAAGGCACTCAAAGAGAACGAGATTCATGTGGTCTTGGACGGTGTCTTTAACCATGTGGGACGCGGCTTCTGGGCGTTTCAAGATGTGCTTCAAAAGCGGGAGCAGTCTCAATATAAGGATTGGTTTTACATCCACTTCGACGGAAATTCCAATTATAACGACGGCTTCTGGTATGAAGGTTGGGAGGGGCACTTTGAGCTGGTCAAGTTAAACCTTGATAATCCGCAGGTGACGGATTACCTTTTCTCCTGCATCAAAGCCTGGATTGAGGAATTTCAGATTGACGGCCTGCGCTTGG
>ERZ772974.2907-NODE-2907-length-10284-cov-3.771239_pt1 | contig 10284 bp, 8 predicted proteins | sample MGYA00580671_ERZ772974 | MGnify/ENA primary metagenome ERZ772974 (study PRJEB29015, sample SAMEA2738065) | human oral metagenome | biome: human oral; feature: human-associated habitat; material: saliva | place: China | collected 2218 ... | reverse complement strand
TGATAGCGAGCAATAGTAATTTTTAAGCCTTCTTCATCAAGACCTTGTACTACACTTTGCACAGTCCCTTTACCATAGCTTTTTGTACCCACAATAATGCCAGATTTCGTATCTTGCACCGCACCAGCAATAATTTCTGAAGCGCTTGCAGAGTTACCATTAATCAACACAACTAATGGGATTAAACTATGGTCACCTCTAGACATATAGGCACTATTTCGGCCTTTTCTAGTTTGTACCGTTACAATCGGCCCTTTAGGTATCAAATATTGCCCTATACCCTGAGCAGTAGTGATTAAACCACCTGGATTATCACGCAAGTCTAATACTAAGCGCTTCATCCCCTTAGCTTGAAGATCCTCATAGATTTTCGTAAACTCATCTACTGTTTTTTCAGCAAACTGCGTTAACCGAATATAACCGACACTATCATCTAGCATCTTACCTCTTACAGTAGGCATGACAATAGTTTTTCGTTCAATGGAAATCTCTTGCTCTTCTCCGCTACGAAGGATGCGAAGCACTACAAATGTACCTGCTTCACCACGAATATGATTAGCTACTTCTTCTTTTTCTATATCAGATATAGGTGTCCCATCAATCGCAAGAATTTGGTCTCCTTTTTGAAGTCCTGCTGCTTCTGCTGGTTGCCCTTCCATAGTAGCACCTACTTTGAGAACTTTACTATCGGAAAAATCCAATAATAAACCAATACCGCTATAGGTAGAAGATGTATGCATCTCAAGTTCTTTCATATCTTCTTTATCCAAATAAACAGTATGTTTATCATGGGTACCTTTAGCTAACCCCTTTAACATATTCACAAAAAGTTCTTCTTTAGATGGTGAGTCCATCGCCCATTGTGTAGTGATGTAATAAGTGTAACCAAATTTAGCAAGGCCTAAGGGAGATCCAGAAATATACCAAAAGAAACCAGTAAGCATAATAAGGAATACAATTAATAACTTTATCAGCTTACCTATCAACTTATAGATTCTATCTTTAAAACTTAGCCGCTCTATGTTAGGATCAACCTCTTTTGACATCTCCATAGCAGTATAGGCTTCATCGTATTTTTCAGAAATAAACAAATACTCTTTTATTCGTATCCAATTAGATTTTTTTTTGTTATCTTCCATAGTCTCCTCTATAAGTATCCCATTGGATCTGTTGGTTCCCCATTAATACGCACCTCAAAATGAAGGTGTGGACCTGTAGAACCACCTGTGTTACCTGAGTAGGAAACTACTTGACCTTTTGATACAGTTTGACCAGGGCTTACCGCTACATCACTATTATGAGCATATAAAGTAGACATACCATTACCATGGTCAATAATAACTGTGTATCCATAGCCACTAATCCAACCAGCTTCCACAACAACACCACCATCTGCTGCATGTACTGGTGTTCCTTCATCAACACCAAAGTCAGTACCTGCATGGAGACGACTTGTACCATAAATTGGATGGATACGCCACCCAAAATCAGATGTAATCGGTGCATTAACAGGGGCGGCTAACTGTCCAGTTCCCTGTACCCATGTAGTAGTAGCACCACCACCGCCACCACCTTGGCTAGCTGCTGCGGCTGCTGCCGCACGTTCTGCTGCTCGTTGTTGTAACATAGCTGTAATGCTTGCAGATGATGCCATTAACTCATTATAGGCCCGGTCTGCTGTATCACGGTCATTCATCGCTCGTTCTAATACTGCTTGACGTTCTGCTTTTTTCTGATTGATAATCGTTTGTTTTTCCTGTGCTACTTTTTCAAGTTCTAATACTTTAGCCCGGTCTGCCTCCAACTTAGCTTTTTTACTAGCAATCTCTTCACGCTCAGTTTTTATGGTATTAATCAATTCCATATCGGCTTGAAGAATCCGTTTCAACATTTCCATACGATTTGCAAAATCACTAAAATCTTTAGAACCAACCACTACATCTAAGTAACTTAAACGTCCGTTAATATAAATATCTCGTACCCGTTTGTAGAACACTTTTTCTCGTGATTGTAAACGTTCCTGTGCTGCTTTTAATTCTGCCTCTGTTTTCGTAATATCTTGATCTAAACGAATACGATCTGCTTGCACTTGTTTTAAGTCTGCAGTGGCTGTATCTAATTCAATCTGTATAGCATGTAACTGTTCATATACGGTACCAATCGTTTTTTCTGCTTCCGACTTTTTATTGGCCTCATTTGTCAATTGTTGTTGAATATTTGACAACTGATTCGTTAAGTCTTCATCTTGTGCTTGATACCAGTACGGTGTAGCCATCATGATAGAACCGCATAGTAAACTAGCTACTAGTGTTACTGTTTTTTTCTTCATCATTCCTACACTTTCATATATTGTTTTAACGAAATGGTACTACCAATAGCACCCACAATCACACCTATCCCAACTAATCCTGCAGATAGTTGATAGATAAACGGCATCATTGGTACCAATGGCATAAAAGCAAAGTTTGCAATCACTTCCACTGTGATATAGCGATAGAATTGCCAGGTAGCAATGCCTGCAATCGCACCACCAATAGCACCTAAGAACATACCTTCTAATACAAAAGGCCAGCGGATAAACCAGTTTGTGGCACCTACATATTTCATAATTCCAATTTCTTTACGACGGGCAAATACAGTCAGACGAATCGTATTGGAAATGATAAATAAGGTAGCCCCTGCTAGGAAACCGATGAGTACAATACCGCCGATACGAATAATTTTTGTGACTTCAAAAATTTGTTCAATCACGTCTTGTCCATAGTGGGCACTTTCTACTTCTGGATATTTAGAGACAATTTCCGCTGTAGATTTCACTTGGTCTGGTGTATTGAATGTTAACACATAAGACGTTGGCAATGGATTATGTCCATCTAGGGAATCGACTAATTGCTGTTGCTCCCCTAAGCGCTCTTTAAAGCGTTTCATAGCTTCATCTTTTGTGACAAACTCAATATCCTTTAGCTCTGGCAAGGCTTTTAACTTTTTACCTAATTCCATCACTTGTGGTGTTGTTAAGTTATCCTTCAAGTAGATACTAATTTGTACTTGGCTCTCTAAATGGGATGCCAAATTGTTAAGGTTTACCACTCCACAAGCAAATACACCCAAGATAAACAAGGATAATGTGACAGTGGAAATAGATGCCAAGGACATCAATCCATTACGGCGCATGGATTGAACGGCTTCTTTTATATAATACTTAAACGTTCTAATTTTCATGGAATGCGGCCCCTCTCATTTGATCACTTACTACACGACCACCTTCTAAGGCGATCACTCGTTTGTTTAGATAAGACACCATATCCATATCATGTGTTACCATCACTACGGTGGTACCAGAGTTATTGATGGCTTTAAAAAGATCAGAAATATCGCGGCTTGTTTGAGGGTCCAAGTTACCTGTTGGTTCATCTGCAATCAACACCAATGGTTTATTTACAATGGCTCTAGCGATAGCTACCCTTTGTTGCTCCCCACCACTAAGATCTTGTGGCAAATCATTAGCTTTATCGCTGAGTCCGACCAACTCTAATACATTTAAAACTTTCTCTTTGATTACTTTCGGTTTTTCCTCGATAACTTCTAGTGCGAACGCAATATTTTCAAACACTGTTTTTGATGGTAATAATCGGAAATCTTGGAATACAATACCTAACTTTCTACGCAAGTACGGTACTTTACTAGATTTGATACGTGTTACATCAACATCATTCACAATAACCGTTCCAGAATCTGGTGTGACTTCATGTGAAAGTAACTTAATAAATGTTGATTTACCTGCTCCAGAATGCCCACAGACTAATACGAATTCTCCTTTTTCAATATGAATCGATACATCCTCTAAAGCAATAGAACCATTGTCGTATACTTTATGGACATTTCTAAATTCTATCATTCTATCATTCCCTTCCTATTTTCGCGCTATACCTCGTTTGGTAGCTGCTACAATATCAGCTGCTGTTAATCCATATTTTGCCATCAATTCTTTTGGTGTACCAGATTCACCAAAGGTATCTTTCACACCGACAAATTCCATTGGCACTGGGTACTCTTTTACCACTACTTCTGCTACCGCACTACCTAAACCACCAATCACATTATGTTCTTCAGCAGTAATTAATAATCCTGTTTCTCTTGCGGCCTTCACAATTGCTTCACCATCAATTGGTTTAATAGATGCCATGTTGATAACACGTGCAGAAATGCCTTCTGCTTCTAATGTAGCTGCTGCTTCTACTGCTGGTCCTACTAAGGCACCACAGGCAATAATCGTAGCATCCTTACCATCACGTAATTGTTGAGATCTACCCGGTATAAATGTGTATCCTTCTGATGTCACATCTTCTACACCAGCACGTCCTAAACGTACATACACAGGACCATGATACTCTGCTGCCCAAGCTATGACAGCTTCTGTTTCTGCTGCATCTGCTGGTACCACAACTGTCATATTAGGCAATGTGCGCATACAAGAAATATCTTCTAAACTTTGGTGTGTCGCACCGTCTTCACCGACAGTAATCCCTGCATGAGTAGCACATACTTTTACATTTAATTTTGGATAACATACGGCGTTCCGCACTTGTTCAAAGGCACGACCAGTAGCAAACATAGCAAAAGAAGATACAAATGGCACTTTTCCTGCTGCTGCTAAGCCAGCACCTACAGAAATTAAGTTCTGCTCTGCAATTCCTACATTAAAGAATCGTTCAGGATATACTTTTTTAAATTCATCAGTTTTTGTAGATTTTGATAAATCTGCATCTAATACAACAACATCTTTATGAGTAGCCCCCACTTTAACTAAGGCTGTACCATATGCTTCACGAGTCGCTTTTCCCATGATTACACCTCCAACAATTCCGCTACAAATTTGTCACATTCTTCTTGTGATGGCGCCTTACCATGCCAGCCTGCTTGGCCTTCCATAGCTTGTACACCTTTCCCTTTAACAGTATTCATAATCACCATAGTCGGTTTATCTGTAGTTGCTTTTGCTTCTGTAACTGCTTCGTGTAAAGCATCAATGTCATGACCATCCACCACGATCACATGCCAACCGAAAGCTTTGAATTTTTCATCAATTGGTAATGGACTCATAACTTTTGTGATATCACCATCGATTTGTAATCCATTAAAATCTACAAAAGCTGTTAAGTTAGACAATTTATAATGTGCTGCAAACATCGCTGCTTCCCATACTTGTCCTTCTTCTAATTCGCCATCACCTAGTACGGAGTACACACGGTAGGAGGCTCCATCAATCTTACCTGCCAATGCCATACCACATGCTGCAGAAATACCTTGTCCCAAGGAACCAGTAGACATATCTACACCTGGAATGTATTTCATATCTGGATGACCTTGCAAGATATGGTCGATTTTACGCAAGTTTAATAATTCTTCTGTTGGGAAAAACCCTTTTTCTGCTAATGTAGCATATAGAGCTGGTGCAGCATGTCCTTTGGATAAGACAAAACGATCGCGATTTGGATCTTTCGGCTCATTTGGATTTACATTCATTTCTTGAAAGTACAACAAACTCATTACATCAGCAATAGATAAGGATCCACCTGGATGACCAGATTTTGCTGCTGTAACAGCTTTCACGATGTTTACACGAATTGCTTTTGCTTTTTCTTGTATCAATTGTTTTTGTTCAAGTGTTAACATACTATACCCTCCCGTGTTATACACAATTCTAAGGTAAATTATTTATCATGCAGCATGCCAATGGCAATGCGGGCATTCTCTAAGGCATTTCTTCGTAGTTCATGGATGTTTTCTAACACAGTTTTGGTGAAAGTCTTTCGTTCCAACACTTCTACTGTACGTGCCACAATAGGTTCTACTGTTAATGTATGTAAATCACCTACTGGCACTTCCCCAATCATATGAAGAAAGTTTAAAATTTTAGGGTCATAAGAGATCCCTAAGCAAGGTGTTTCCATTAACGCACTAAATACTAATGCATGGAGCCGTACACCTATCATGACATCCACACAACTACTCAATGACAGTAGCTCTGTTGTGCTATAGGCATCAGCCAAAACCGTCGATCTAACTGTCATCCGTTTGGCAATGGCCTCTGCCTCCATCGTATCTTCCCTATGTTGCATAGGAATAAACACGATATGAGCCTCTGTTTCCCGATGAATCTGATCTAGAGCCTCTGCTAATGTAGTTTGATACTCTGTGCAATCTTTCCAAGCACGTACAGAAACGCCCACAATTGGTTGGTCTAGAGGCACCCCATACGATGCCAATATATCACGACCTGCTGTGGCCTCCACTGGGTGCATCCCTAACACAGCATCAGCAGTTACTGTAATTGGTACATGATGTATACCTAGTGAACGTAGTTCCTCTTTTGAGGCATGATCTCGTACAGTAATCATAGACACTTGATTCAAGACACGCCCCACCGTACTACGGGCTAAGGATTTACGCAAAGGTCCAATACCTTGTGCATAAATCATCACTCGTTTTCCCAATGTATTCGCTAAAGCAATAATGCTTAAGTAATAATACAAACTGCGAGCACTTGTTACATCTTGCAACAAACTACCACCGCCACTGATAAGCATATCACAAGAATATACAGCTTGGTATATCTTCCACATATCAAAACGACCAATGGCTTTCACCTTATGAGTGCTCATAGTTTCACTAGGATTTCCAGAAATCACCGTAATCTCGGCCTTCGGTTCTAATTCCAGCAATGCTTGCAAAATAGAACTCAATAGCGCTTCATCTCCGGCATTACCAAATCCATAATAACCGGAAATGAGTATCTTACACATGACTTTCACCTCGTCCTTGGAACCAACGAATGCCATAGCCGATGAAACGTACCGCTATAATCGCTACTGAACCTATGACGATACCTAATAATAATCCATCATAACCACGAGCAATGGACATGTACACTGGCGTACGTAAATGACAGAATGTTTCCACCATAGAAGCAATACCTATGACTGCCGCTATGGATAAAGCAAAATGCATGACCATTGGAATACGGCGTCCCACAGCATAGGCTGCCAGCATAAACGCTGGATGACCGATTAAAAACTCTTTTTCACGAGGGCGAGCATACATCGTGTTTTCTAAAAATCTACGTAAAGCTAGTTCCCAAGACGGTACTGGTACACCAGCTGTATGACCACTACGCCCTACAAAGACATAGGCCACTACCGCTAAAGCCCCAGCTATTAATAAACTATAGACTTTAATATCAATTTGAACAAATTCTGTAATAAAAGATTTCACATCACTTACAGAAGATATAGTTCGTCCTTTCCAAATAGGAAAGCGTTGCAAATATGCTATGGCTGTCAATAGTACTGGTGCCACAAAGGTTAATTTTACGCCTCGGAATAATGCAAATTCCATGAAGAACTGCGTACTACCTAACATGGCCGCAATACTAATTCCCCCAATAGCTGCAATTAAGGCTGCCACAACTAGATATACCACAGATTCTAAGGTACTTCTCCAAGGGGATATACCCGTGTGGTTCCGTTTTGACCAACAATCAAAGATCATCGTCATTGCCAATACTGGAGCAGAAATAGCTGCTACTAATGCCCAAGCCGACATAATTTTTGTCCCTGTGGTCAATATATAAATGCCAACAGAAACGATACTGCCCAGTGCGAATAAACCTAGTAAATATGATTTACGTATATGTACGAACTGACCTAATGTAAGTGTTGCCAAGCTTATGACACCTGTCATCGTTAACACTCGTAACAAAGTGTTCGGCGTATACACCGGATAGACTGAGGCTTGCCCTGTGGTAAAGCCACGAGCTTGTAATTTATCGGTCACTTGTTTCGCCACAAACAATGTAGTTTCTAAAGCAGTTTTATTATCTACGCCTTGTTCATAAATTGGAAATAAGTTATACCGTATATTTCGTTCAATATCGCTAATATAGAACCATTGAATTAACTCAGCTGGGGTTAATTTACGTACTTCTTCCTTAGATACTGTGTACAATCTTCCCACTTTATAATGATTGGCATTAGCCATCTCCAAGAACCCAGCTTGTGGAAAGTATTGCAATTGATTCACTGCTTCAATTCCTACTAGCGGAATTTGACGTTTCTCTAATTGCTCCAGTGTGCGATCCACATGTAATGGATAGCCCAAGGCTTCTTTTCCAACAAAAATCATGCCTGTTACACCAGATATACCATCAATACGTTGGAATACATGATCTACGTCTTCTACTGTGGCACCTTTATAATTTGTTGGCCGAACAATCACATGAAAGCCAAGTTTAGCTACTTCTTCAGCTTGTAATCTAGAAATACCTAAATTCATATCTTTCAAAGAATCACTTGGCAATGCTAATCCTAACATAGGGCCTAGATCTGTTTGCAATATATGTACTTTATTTTGACCTAAACGGCTCAATAAATCATCCTGTACTTCTTGAAAGTAAGCTTCTTTACCTGGAATCATTCCGATATAGGTATTACCTGGTTGCACTCCTTTGATTTGCAATCGTTCTAAATCATTGGAAGTATACATGCGAATATGACCAGCATCGGTTTCTTTTTGTAAAGTTCTATCATAAATAGCTAATGCTGTAATCCCAGCCTCCTTGGCAGATACAATTGCCTCCCCTAGAGACCTTTTTTCATAGGCATTAGCACGAAGTAAACCATCATAATCTATAATATTTTCAATTTGTTCTTGCTGAGCCTCAATGTAATGACGCTCTTTTACTAATAGTAATCCACTTACAATACCAGCAACAAGAAAAGCTAATAAAATCCATGTATAGAAAGATATGTTTTTTAACTTCATAGTTCCTCCTACTGTGTTACTGGATGAACAAATACGTGAATCTCTTCACGCCCCGTTTCTACACGATCCAAATGAACAGGAATTGGGAAGTTTTCAAAATTATAAAGAGGTATCGCTTTCACAGCTCCGCTAGACAAGCGATTCAAACTAGCACCACCAATGGATAACTTTTCAGTAGAAAATTGTAGTGTATTACCTTCAATCTCCAAATGACCTTGTATAGTTACCTTACCTGATAAAAAGCCACCTACATCAATCTGACCACTCATAACAACACCTCGATCAGATATATCGACTGTTTCAATCGTCAAACCTTTTGTACCTTTTTCAGATAACTGCTGTTCAATATATTGTTTCAAATCATCTTGATGTATGATTCCCTCAATATGACCTTGCCCAAAACTAGTGAAGTGCAATCGTTCCTCTAAAAACAGCTCTACTGGCTCCACTTTAATTTGTCGTAAATCAAAAGCTAGTCGTTGGACTTTCAATTTACCTAGCATAACATCATCCAAATAGCCACGAAATGAATCAATGTCTCCTAAGGTTAACTTAATTCCTGGCGATGATTCAATGCGCATAGATTGCGCTTCTGGATGTAAAGCCCCTTGCAGTCTAGATTCCACCTGACTACTTACGAAGGATGGTAATACTAAGGAAGAAAGCCCTAGGATAATACCGACTACTACTAAGATAAACACTATTGTTTTTAAAAAGAAATTTCTCACGGTCACTCCATTATATTGATAAATTGGCTTCTTTCTTCAAGAAACCTTCCATAAATTGATCTAGGTTACCATCCATAACCGCCTGTACATTACCAGTTTCCACACTGGTACGATGATCTTTTACCATATTATAAGGATGGAACACATAAGAACGAATTTGACTTCCCCATTCAATAGCTTGATACGTGCCGCCTAATTGTTCTTTTAATTCAGCTTGTTTTTCTAACTCTAATTCAAATAATTTAGCTCGCAATAATTTTAAACATTGCTCTCTATTTTGAATTTGTGAGCGTTCACTTTGACACTGTACGACAATCCCTGTCGGAATATGTGTCATACGTACTGCAGAGTCTGTCTTGTTGATGTGCTGTCCACCTGCACCGCTAGCACGGTACGTATCTACCTGTACATCTTTCATATCCAAATTAATTTCTACAGTTTCATCAATTTCCGGCATCACGTCGACAGCACAGAATGATGTGTGGCGACGTGCGGCAGAATCAAAAGGAGAAATACGAACTAAACGATGGACCCCTTTTTCAGATTTCATATACCCAAAAGCATTTTCCCCTTTGATAAGGAATGTGGCACTTTTAATGCCCGCTTCATCTCCTACTTGTTCATCCATAAGAGAAATACTATACCCTTGTTTTTCCGCCCAACGCAAGTACATGCGAATGAGCATAGAGCACCAATCTTGTGCCTCTGTACCACCGGCACCGGCATGGAAGGT
>ERZ772974.2904-NODE-2904-length-10295-cov-11.736230_pt1 | contig 10295 bp, 10 predicted proteins | sample MGYA00580671_ERZ772974 | MGnify/ENA primary metagenome ERZ772974 (study PRJEB29015, sample SAMEA2738065) | human oral metagenome | biome: human oral; feature: human-associated habitat; material: saliva | place: China | collected 2218 ... | reverse complement strand
CTGCTTTAATGAAGTTCATTGTATCGTAGATGGCTAAACCAGCTGTTACGCTTCCCCCTGGAGAGTTGATATACATATAAATATCTTTCTCAGGATCTTGTGCATCTAAGAAAAGTAATTGCGCGATAATCGCATTCGCCATGTCATCTTGAATGGGTCCGCTCACCATGATAATACGGTCTTTTAATAAGCGTGAATAAATGTCATAAGCACGTTCTCCACGTGAAGACTGTTCAATAACTGTTGGAATTAAATTCATACTACTTCCTCCAAATCTAATATTTGTTTAAGTCTACTGCTATAGTCAATAAAGGTCAATTTATATGCTTGCTAATTAATAAATCTAAAAATCTTATCCCAAATTTCTTTAGAAAAAATATCGAGCGGATTTTTACCTTCGCCAAGAACTGCATATCCAATCATTAAACCAAGAGCAAACAAGATGATGGCAATGACAAGGAAAACTAAAATACGCAATAAAGCAGTAAATAGTAAATGTCGACTATTCTTTAATTGTTCTTTCATGATTCTTCTGTCCTTTCATCATCAATCATATGTGCGGTTGGATTCATTACCACTTTCTTCGCACTAAAAATTCTACGGATTGCAGCAAAAATGCCTCTTTCAGATTTAATTCGATTTAATAAAATTCCTGTTCCAATTGCTACGCTTTGAAGTGGATTTTCTGCAATCATGACTGGAACCTGAAGTTTTTCAGAGAGCATGCGATCAATCCCATTAATCAAGGCACCTCCACCAGTAACCATCACACCACGTTCGATAATATCTCCAGCTAATTCTGGAGGAGTAGCCTCTAGAACAAGTCTTGCTTCTTCTCCAATGGTATCTAACATTTCTTTTAAGCAATGATAGATTTCATTCGTATAAATTGTAACCGTCTTTGGAAGTCCTGTTGTCATATCTCTTCCTTTGACAATCATATCAGATTCATTTTCTACTTCCACTGCACTTCCAAGAGACATTTTAATCGCTTCAGCAGTTCGTTCTCCAATGATTAATTGATACTTGTCTTTAATATATTCGGAAATCGCAAAGTCCATATTGTCCCCAGCTAATTTAATCGAGCGACTTGTCACTGTTGAGCCCATCGATAAAACGGCAATATCACTCGTTCCTCCACCAATATCAATCACCATATTTCCAATTGGAGAAAAGATATCCAACCCTACTCCTACAGCAGCCACTTTTGGTTCTTCTTCTAAATAGATATTTCTTCCACCACATTTAATCGCCGCTTGAATAATCGCCTTTTGTTCTACAGTCGTAATATTAGTTGGCGTGCAAATTAAAATATCGGGTTTTGAAAACCAGCTATTTAAATTTAATTTTTGCATGAATAATTCTAATAATTGTTCAGTAACCGCAATATCCGCTATTACTCCACCTTTTAATGGATGATGAACATTGATTTCTTTTGGAGTACGTCCTACCATTTGATATGCTCGTTCTCCGACTGCAATCACTTCTCCAGTACGCTCATCTAAAGCAACTAACGAAGGTTCATTTAATATAATCCCGCGATCTTTTAGAAAGACTAAAATATTCGCAGTTCCTAAGTCAATACCAATGTCTCGAAGCATGAAAGTCTCCTCTCTTATAAATATTTCTTTGTTTTAAATCCATTTTTAAACAGTACAAGGACATAGGAGCCTACTAAAAATGCGGCTGCTAATCCTAAACTATACTGAATAACACCTAAAATTCCATATTTATCAACATTCAAAAAGAAATAAGGGAACGGTCCATCGGGGTTATTTCCAATGGGGATTCGTGTAATTAACGCAATCGCAACAGAAATAATTGCATACGCCAATGGTAAAATCGTCCATACAAACGGATCCCACCACTTATAACAATGCCCTTTATCAAATAGTGCCCAATCTAACAATGCTCCATAAGGAACAATATAATGCACTAGAAAATTTTCTATCGTCCAAAATTCTTCAGGTGTTTTTAAAGGAGCTAGCATGAAGTGATATACCAGTCCAGTTAGAAGAATCGCAACGGTCATTCCACCTTTTAAACGAATATCCCACTGACTCCAATGGCCTTCCTTACGGTATTTTAACAGTAAGTAAATTAGAAAAATAACTACTAGTAAATTAGATTGATTGGTGTAATAGCGAATAGAATGCCATCCGTGGAGAAACATCTCCATTAAGAATCCCACTAAAGCACATATAGCAATGACTCCTTTAGAAATTAAACTTAGTTTCAAAAATTTTTCTTTGTTCATTCCATTCCTCTTTCTAAAGACACTAATTCTCCTTATTATAGCATAAATGCTACAACAGTCGGTATTAATAGCCTAAACAAAAAAGGGCCGGCGCTCGCCAACCCTTATTAGTAAAATAGATTAACTTCTTCGATGATTGATTAAATCATGCGGACTCACTACTGGAGTCGCATTCACCCATCGTGCAAAATTACGAAGTGGAATATACAGAATATAATAAATCACGATATTGAGCATTAGCGTCGCCCCTAATCGTTCCACTAAAAACTCGTTCCACCCCATGCTGACAACGCCTCTTAACGCATATACGAAGTATACAGAAACTTCTGTCAAACTTAAGAAGAACACTAATGCTAATCCTAACGTAAATGGATTTTGCAAAATATTTGTACGTACTAAACGAATCACTCGCACAATCACTGCAAATATTCCCATATAGATTCCTAGAATACCTGCATAATAACTATCTACCAAAAATCCTGCAATCACTGAAAACCAAAACATCGCCTTATGGTCAATCATAAAATTCAGCAATACAACTGCAATGACAATAATTCTTGGCGTTAAACTATAGCCAGAACGCAAAAATAAAGTTGAAAAATGATTCGTCAATACACCGTCCACTAGGAAAGCAAGAATGAAGACAAACAATACCCAATAAACTCTTCTGGAGTTACGCATTATTGCCCCTCACTTTCGCTTGTACGAATGACTACTGTTACATAACGAACATCATTCGTATCCGCCGCTGGACGAATTTTCACTTCTTTATACAAGCCAAAACGGTCCATCGCCACTTCTTCAACCGTTCCGATATATAGCGAGTTTGGAGAAATGCCCCCAAGACCACTCGTCACAACCTTATCCCCTACTTTAATATCCTGAGTAGCTTGAATTTGGCTCATAACAAGCATATTTGTCTTTTCATCATATCCGGTAATGGTCCCGTAGATTGGTTCTTTTTCGTTTTGAATCATCGCCGCAACACGAACTAAAGTATTATCAGCATTCGATAACAAGGCAATACGTGCGCTTGTAGGATTCACATCTAAAACTTTTCCTACTAAACCATTATCACTCATTACCGACATTTGAGGTTGGATTCCATCATTTGATCCTTTATTAATCGTAATCACATCACGCCAAGTATCCGGATTACGCGCAATGACCGTAGCATTCACTAATGTATAATCATTCAGCGTATCTTGCAACTTCAGCGTTTCTTTCATTTTTTGGTTATCACGTTTTAACTCATTCAATTGAACCTCTAATTCATGAATGGTATCGATTTTTTGTTTTAAGGATTGATTTTCTTGATACGTATTTGATAAGTCATTCACGCTATCGATAAAATCATTAATACTATTTGCTGGATAAGAGACTAATCTTCCTAGAATATTGGTTACATCATTAACACCTTGAGTCACGATATTACTGCCGTAAGTAATGGAATACATGATCAATGCTAATGCCGTGATAATTCCGATTACCCAACCAATTAGTTTCTTATTTGAAAAAATTGGATTCACATCATCACTCCTCTATTAAATTTTTCAACGGACTCTATTTTTTCATTAATGATGGGTTCGCTAGAATAGCTCCTGTTCCTAATGCCACACAATCTAGTGGGTCATTGGCAACAAACGCTGGCACTTGCGTTTCCTTCGAAATCATCTCTGCAAGATGACGAAGCATCGCTCCCCCACCTGTCAGAACGATTCCATGATCAATAACGTCCGCAGAAATTTCTGGCGGTGTTTGTTCTAACACATCTTTAACAGCATCTAAAATTTGATGAATAATCTCACTCATCGCAATTGCAATTTCTTTAGCGGGAACTTCTACTACTCGTGGAAGACCTGTTACCATATCACGTCCACGAACTTGCATACTTCCTTGCGCTTTTTCGACAGAAGCAGACCCTAATTGAATCTTAAGTTCCTCTGCTGTACGCTCTCCAATCAGTAGATTATACGTTTTACGAACGTGCTGGACAATAGCTTCATTGAGCTCATCTCCACCTACACGAATCGAACGACTATTCACGATTCCTCCTAAAGAAATCGTTGCTACGTCCGTTGTTCCTCCACCAATATCTACAATCATGCTTCCTGTTGGGTCTGTAATTGGTAAGCCCGCTCCTACTGCTGCTGCAAAAGGTTCTTCCACAACATAAGCTTCTTTCGCTCCAGCATATTTAGTAGCATCTAAAACGGCTCTTTTTTCAACGTCTGTGATTCCGCTTGGTACACAAATAATGACCACTGGTTTAAAAAATGAGCGGCCAACAATCGATTGGATGAAATATTTTAACATAGCAGTTGTCGTATTATAGTCTGCGATTACACCATCTTTCATTGGGCGTAATGCTACGATATTTTCAGGCGTTCTCCCAATCATTTCGAAAGCCGATTTCCCTACTGCGATAATTTCTTCTGTAACGATATTTTTTGCAACAACGGAAGGTTCACGTGTGACAATTCCTTCATCTTCAAGATAAACAATCGTGTTAGCTGTTCCTAAGTCAATTCCGATATTTTGTGCTTTAAAATTAAATGCAACCACACTACTTCCTCCTTCAGTAATTCTTCTACAGACCAGGCTGTAAGAATTCTATTCTAGTATATCAGAATTTGGCACTTTATTCTTGTTTTTTATAGCTTTTTAGAAAACTTTTTTATTTTGAAATATTAAAGCGGTTTCTGTAATCTGTTGGTGATTTTTACATCCGAAAGTTTCCAAAATTTAAATAGATTTTACGAAATAAAAAAAGAACCAAACAACATAAAGTTGCTTGATTCCTTTCTCTTTTTCCACTCGTCTGGCAAGGCGAGCAATTAATTTAGTAAATCCATCTATTCAGATAATGAACTAGTTAAATCTCTTTTTGCCATTTGAAGCTACCATGACAACACCTAAACCTAATAATGCCAATCCAGCTAATAGTGTTCCTTGTTCAGAAACGCTACCAGTATTTGGTAAGTTTGGTTCATTTGGTTTTTCAGGTTCTGTTTGGTCTGTGATGACTAATTTGCCATCTTTGTACTCTACAGAATTTCCGTTAGCATTTAACACTTCAATCGTTCCATCAAAGTTCACTTTGAAAGTGATATCTGTTACTGCTAAGTAGCCTGTTGGTGCTGCTTCTTCATGGAATGTATATGTTCCAGGTGCTAAGTTTAATTCTTTAGACTTATCCGCTTCTGAAGTCCAGCTTGCTACTGGTGTTCCTTCTGCTTTGTCACCTTTGAAGATCTTGATTTTAGCTCCCTCAATTTCTTTTCCAGCAATATTTACTTTACTGAACGTTACTTTACGAGGTAAATCATCATCTTTATCGGTTACTGTCACTGTTGAACCATTTGTTTCAACTTTGTTTTCTTCACCTTTAGAGTCTTTTTCACCAACATTTGTTACCGTTACAGTTCCATCATAGTTCACTTTGAAAGTGATATCTGTCACCTTAAGGTATCCTGTTGGCGCTGCTTCTTCGTGGAATGTATATGTTCCAGGTGCTAAATCTAATTCCTTAGTTTTTCCTGCTTCTGATGTCCAGCTTTCTACTGGGTTACCTTCTGCTTTGTCACCTTTGAAGATCTTAATTTTAGCGTCTGCGATTTCTGTTCCGCCTAAGTTTACTTTACTGAATGTAATCTTACGTGGAAGATCATCATCTTTGTCAGTCACTTTAAGTGTTGAGCCGTTGGCTACTACTTTATTATCTTCACCTTTAGAATCTTTCTCGCCGACTTTTGTTACGGTCACTGTTCCATCATGGTTTACTGTGAACGTAATGTCTGTCACTTTAAGATATCCTGTTGGCGCTGCTTCTTCATGGAATGTATATGTTCCAGGCGCTAAATCTAATTCCTTAGTTTTTCCTGCTTCTGATGTCCAGCTTTGTACTGGATTGCCTTCTGCAGTTTCGCCTTTGAAGATTTTGATTTTAGCATCCGCAATTTCAGTTCCGCCTAAGTTTACTTTACTGAAAGTAATTTTCTTCGTACTTGGAGGAGTCTTTCTATTTTGGACTTCGCGCGTTACAGCTTTATCCGTTCCAAAATCAGTTGGATTAATTTTAATCTCCGTAGTTAACTTATCATACCCTGCAGGAGCTTCAATCTCACGAATCGTATAATTGTCACGTAATAATTGATTTACACTAGCATTTCCATCTGGTCCTGTAGTAAGTGTTCCTACAACAGCTTGGTTACGATCACGAACTACTTCGAATTTAGCACCTTCTAAAGGTTGTCCAGCTTCATCTACTTTATGAATGTTAATCGTGAAAACATACCCTTCTGCAACCCCTCCTGCAATTTGATACGCACGAGAACTTGTAGACTGTTCAGTTTGTCCGCCATTATAAATCATATTTGCAGTATTCGTAATAATTTCTCGATCGACTAAATCATAGTTGGCTTTAGCTTGATACTCAATCATATATCCAAAACCATTGGTATCTCCTAACGGAAGAGTAAATCCATCTCCATTCGCATTTGGTACCAATTTAGGTTTCAACGTACTAGTCATATCACGAAGATTTTGATAAGTCCAATCTCCATTATTCCACACCCAATCTACTTTATAGATTTTGAATGTATCTGGTAAAAATGAAATGTTTGGAGAAGTGAATTTATCCGTAATCGTTACGTTACTATAGTTGGCCATATTACGGTTAACCGTAATATTGTAACGAATTACATTATCTGGGTCTCCTGCCTGTTGAAATGAACTCTTTTCAATCTTAGAGTCATATCTTTTTGGAGGTCCATTATAGCGCACTCTCCCAGCAACTAAAACTTTACTTCCAACAGTAACCTTAACATCAATATTTTTTTCTTGACTCACTACACTGTGATCAACACGTACATAAACAAAAAACTCTCCACGAACACCAGACTTGTTCTCAACATAGTTAGTGTACCGTATAGTAATTGTTTTGTTAGCCGCATCTAATTGTCCTGTAGCTACAAGGTTACCAGATCCGTCTCGAAGTTCAATATTTGACGAATTCGAAAACGCAATCTCAGATGGTAAACTTAGAGTTGTCGTATCTCCTTCATGCACTTTGTTATCTGGCAGTTGGAAAGTCGCAGTAAGACGAAAATCTTGCCAAATATCTAATCCTTGATTCAAATCCCCACCAGAGCTGTTTTTCACACCAACACTAGTGATGACATCATTATACTCTGTGGCGTGCACTTTAGTAAGAGCAACGAAGGGTTGGATAAAGATCCCTAAACAAAGAACAATGATTTGAAACAAAGATCGTAATTTCTTATTCATACATTCTTCCTTCCTTTCTAAATATTCAATTGTAAATGTACAATGTAATTTTATGCTAGTCTATTCCCAAATTGTTTACTATCCATTTTTTAGTGAATTTCGTAGCATTCTTTACCTTTAAAATTTATCATAATTTTTATAAAATTTCTATAAAAACCAATTGAATTTTCACATATTTTTTAGGTATTATTTGGTTTTTTTCTGAAAACTTGATATACCTCCAAAAGAAAGCGCAATTCAAAGAACTTGGGAATAATTCCCGTTTTTCTTCAATCATAAGTATTACCACTGTCATTTTTTGACCCAAAAATTTTCTCCCTAAACAAGTCATTCTAACTTTTTAATCAATCAAATTTATCGTTTGAAAAAAGTATTAGGCAAAATAAAAAAACCACCGGAAAACCGGTGGTATCATCGTTTAAACTTAAATTATAGTTTAACTACGTTAGCTGCTTGTGGTCCACGAGCGCCTTCTTCAACATCGAATTGAACTGCTTGTCCTTCTTCTAATGTTTTGAATCCTTCTGATTGGATTGCTGAGAAGTGTACGAATACATCGTTTCCACCTTCACGTTCGATAAACCCAAAACCTTTTTCTGAGTTAAACCATTTTACTGTACCTTGTTCCATGAACATTTCCTCCTTGTGCCATAGCACTTGTTATTCATATTCTTGCTAATGGTTCGAAAGGAGTAAATCTTTACACTATTTCTATACCTAACAAAAACACAAGTTCAGTATACCATCTAAGAAACCTTTTTACAAGAGTATTTCCGAATTCGGATAGAAATTTTATGAACAATTGAAGTTTTATGCGTTTTTTCCGAATGCTTTCCTTATTTTTCACGTTTATTTTTCGTGAAATCTGAAATTCTTCATTTTCTTCAATTTTCATCTTTTCAAGAAAAATGAAATAATCATTTTATTTTTACAATACTCCGATTTCTTTCAAAGAAATAAAATGCTCTCCCCCCACAATAAAATGATCTAGAAGTTCAATCCCCATTAATTCCCCACAATCCATCAGTCTTTTGGTAAAATCAATATCTGCTTGAGACGGTTCAGGATTCCCACTCGGATGATTATGTCCAATGATGACACGTGCTGCCGAATATCTCACTGCTTCCCGAAAGATTTCTCTTGGATGAGCAACCGCACTATTTAATCCGCCGATGAAAATCATTTTCTTTTTTATTACTTCATTCTTAGTATTCAAATAGAGCGCTACAAGATGTTCTTGATAGGCATCTTTTAACTCTTCTACAATCCACTGCCCCGCCATTTTAGAAGACGTGATTTTTCCTAGTTTCATCTGAGAAGCTTTGTTTAGTCTGGCTCCTAGTTCAATGGCCGCCTTTAGTTCAATGGCCTTTGTTCGTCCAATCCCATTAATGTGCATGAGTTCGTCCAGACTTGCCATCTTTAACGAATGCAAATCTTCAAAAGTATTCAAAACCACAATGGATAATTGTAATACATTCAAATCTTTAGAACCTGTCCTTAGTAAAATAGCTAATAATTCATGGGTTTCAAGCACTTTAGCGCCATACCGTTCGAGGCGTTCTCGTGGCATGGCGCTTAAAGGTACTTCTAATAATCTCGATTCAATCATTGTGACACTTCCTCTTTATTTTCTCTACAAAGAGTTACGATGTCTACTCTTCTTTAGGCTTGCGGTTGTTCCACCAATGACGAACTTCAGCGATAAAATAGAGAGAGCCCGTCACCCATAATTCGCTCTTATCATCTATCGAGCAGGCAAACCGTTCGATAACTTCTTCAAAGCTTTCTTCAAAGGAAATCTTGGGAGAATCTAAGTACGCTTCCACGTCACTTCTAGCTATCGACAGGCCTCTTGAAGGATGGAAACTCGTTAAGATGATGTTCACATCTGGAAGAGCTTCTTGTAATCTTGCAAGCATTTGTTGACTATCCTTTCGAGTAAGCGCACTAAATAAGAGTGTCTGTTTCTTGCCAAAGAGTTCCGTCATATTTTGTATGAGTCGCTCGATGGCAGGCAAATTATGAGCACCATCAATGATAATAAGTGGCGTGTCTTGCAACACTTCCATGCGTCCTGGCCAAGAAACGACAGGGAGGGCTGACTCAACTAATTTAGTCTGCATACTTCTTCCCGTTTCTTCCATCCATGCTCGGAACGCTCGAATTGCCACGGTCGCATTCTCCTTTTGGAAGGCTCCTTTGAGGGCTAACTGTTCCAGCGGAATCGTTAACGCTCCATCTTGATACGAATCTTCTACCAGCGAAAATGACTCCCCAAAAACCTGCACCATTGCGCCTTTCTCACTAGCGACTCCACGAATTACATCCATACATTCACGCGTGACTGGTCCGACGACCACTTGCTGCCCAGACTTAATAATGCCTGCTTTTTGCGCGGTAATTTCTTCCAAAGAACTTCCAAGTAAGTCTTGATGGTCTAAGCCAATCGTCGTGATGACACTGACGAGTGGATGGCCAACATTCGTATTATCCAGCAGACCTCCAATCCCAACTTCAATAATCGCAAGGTCGACGGCTTCCTGTTGAAAGACGACAAACATCATCGCCGTTAAAATCTCAAAATAATTAAAGAGTCCCCACTCTTCGAATAAGCGGCTCTCCACCTCTCTTACAACCGATGCCGCTTGCCAGAACGGCTCCTCCCCTAGGGGCACTCCGTCTAGCTGAATCCGTTCCCTAATACTGTCCATATGTGGTGAAGTGAATGTCCCTACTCGCAATCCAT
>ERZ772974.2897-NODE-2897-length-10309-cov-11.369124_pt1 | contig 10309 bp, 8 predicted proteins | sample MGYA00580671_ERZ772974 | MGnify/ENA primary metagenome ERZ772974 (study PRJEB29015, sample SAMEA2738065) | human oral metagenome | biome: human oral; feature: human-associated habitat; material: saliva | place: China | collected 2218 ... | reverse complement strand
CCCGCAGCCCTGCCGAATTGGGCAGCACCATGCTGGAAGTGTTGAAAGCAAAAGGTTTGGCATAAGACTTAAGTCTTTAAGCTGAATTGAAGAGGCCGTCTGAAGTTTTCAGACGGCCTTTAATTTGAGGGATAAATGGCAGATAAGAATTTCTGCACATCAAACCAATATCGGTAAGGGCAATGCCGAAAGGGCATAAGGATAGAATCTCCTAATTGTTAAACTGTTTTACTTCATCAGTTTTGGAACAATTTTCCCAGTTGTGTTGTCCATTCGGTATTGGTTAATTGTACCGTTGACAATATATTCAGCGGCTTGTTCAATGACATCCAATCTGACATCAAACCATTCGTTTGGGATGTAACTTTTCCCGTTTTTTCCCATCAGGCGGATATTCAGTTTTTGTGCAGCAAAGAAGGCATGCAATAAACGCTCGAACGTATGCGGATTGATATTGCGGCATTCAAAAGACAATACAGGGACAACTTTGCTTTCTAAGAAAGCAGTATCGTTTTCCGAATTAGCGATTCTGTTTTCCACCGTATCCGTAGTGAAGCCTATTTTATAGAGATTTTTATAGGCGGCAAGCTGCGGTTTGGGTTGAAGCAGTTTGACGATATAAAGCTGTCCAGTTACCAAATCCGGCTGATTATCGGCAGTCAAAATATCCGGCAGGGCTTCAGTATCGGCCAGCATAACCTTTTTACCGTTTTCATCTTTATAGACAGCGCGGGCGAGTGAACGGGTCAGGATGTTGGATTCCGTCCCGTTTTCATAAATAACGCGCAACCGTCTGTTTCCCCTTGTACTTTTCCTATCTTCTGTCTCCGCAAAATCAGCGACGTAACACAAAGCACCGTGTAAAAGGAACACATCGCCCGGCTGAAGGAAGGTTTCAGTTTTGAGGCGTTCAAAATGGGCTTTACCGTGTTTGAGCATATGGTGGATTTGTTTGAACCAAGCTTCAAACCGCCAAAAGTCCGCACAGGGTTGCCGTACTGCATTGTCTTCATCCGTATAGGGAGCACCATTTATCGTCCGCTGCTGTATGTGTTCTATCCTGAAAATATCCGTATTGCCCACGTCGAGCAGGTTTAAATCATCATTGTTGAAGATGTCTTCCAGCGTAACCACATTTTCAGCTTTGCAGCATTCCGTTTTTTCAGACGGCCTCAGCAGATTGAGCGTATCGTATTGTCGGAGGGTTTCGCAATGCTGTTTGTTGTTCAGCAAGGCTTGCCATTTCCTGTCTAAAACTTTTTCTTTCAAATCACCGTCTTTATTCGGTAAACGTCCATGCCGTCTGAAAAACGCTTCGATTTCGCCGAATGTTTGTAAAACCATTGCATCGGCATCGGCTTTGGCGGCAATCGGTTTGACATCGGCAAGCAGGCCTAAATCGTCATGATTGAAAATATCGTCCAAGCTGTTGATTTTAGAATCAACGCGCATACCTTTTAGCAACATATTCAGCCCCTTGCCATGCGTTCCGCTTTTTTGTTGCGGATATAGATTAAGGCCTCCCCCATGCGTTTTTCCAAGGGGTCGTCTGAATCTTTGTCAGGTATCCGATTGTTGTTGCGGAAAAAATCATTGATGCGCGGCCACAGCATAGCGGCTTCATCTTCCGTCATTTGGATGCGGTCTGCCTGCACATAATCCTGAATCGCTTTCAACAGCGGCGCATCCACATTTTTGGACAAGACTTCATATGCGTCCCTGAAAGGATTGACTTCGCGGATTAAATCCACATTCAACCTATCCACATTGATAAATTTTTCGCCGACTTTGACAAAACGGTTGTCAGCGGTTTTGACTTCGCCTGTTTGCAGATTTTTGATTTTCGCATTGTCAGGCAAATCGCGTTCCCTGATGGTTTCTTCAACAGAATAACTCTGCCCGGCTTCTTGCAACTTAACCGTATCGACAAAAAAATCTCCTTGTCTGATATAGGTTTTTTCGCCTTCGATAAGCGCATTATCGGGCAAATCCTTGCCGTCTTTGATACCGCCGCCCTGGGTTACCGCCATTTTAGTCAGCGTCCCTTGCACGATTTGGTCTTGCTCTTCTACCGACAGCTCGGGATAACGGCAGGCAACAATTTTCGGCAGCGCAGTTTCATTGACGGCAGAAGCAGGCGTGTCTTCTTGAATATAGCGTTTGGCATTTTGCGTATCCTGTACCAACGCAGCGATAAGGTCGTCTGAATCCTTATTCAGAATATCGACGACTTTTTTAGAAGCAGGCAGCGTCGTATCGTCGATAATCACATCGCCCGGATTGGGTTGTTCATTCGGCCTCATATCCGAGCGGCGGCGGAACGTGATATTGGGCGCCAACACCTGTTCCATCAGCAGCGACAGCGTAATCGCCTTCAAAAGATTATTGACCGACACTTTGACATCCTCATCTGCCGCATCAGGCTGCGCAATCAGATTGGTAAATTGAGCATGGGTTTTCCCCTCGCAATCCCGAGTGGCGCGTCCGATGATTTGGACGATTTCCGTCATTGAGCTGCGGTAGCCTATGGTCAGTACATGCTCGCAATAAGGCCAGTCGAAACCCTCCTTCGCCATACCCAGCGCAACAATAATATCCATATCATCGCGCGATTTGATATTGCGTAGATATGCCTGGATTAAAGAACGGTCGGATGTTTTACGGTCGTCCACTAAATCCGCCAGTTTCAGCAGCCTGCCGTCATGCGCTTTGACCGTGATGATGCCTGTTTCACGGTCTTTTTCCACAAATTCGCCCAAGGTGTCGATGATGTGGTCGACAGCCGAATACTTATCGACCGCCGCTTCGCCCGAATTGACGTTGGGAATATGGATAATCGTCTTTTTCGACGGATCGAGCACTTCACCCAAAGCATCAAGATAGCGGCCTTGGTAGAAATGGTAGCCCAATCCCAGAGATTTCAAATATTGGTAGCCGTTGAGTTGTTCGTAGTAGGTGTAGGTTACTTTTTCAAACTTGGCTTCGTCTTCTTCGCTCAAAATCGGCACGGCGTCGCCTCGGAAGTACGAGCCGGTCATGGCGATAATATGAGCCGAGGAGTTGCGCATGATTTCGTCCAAGACTGCGCCCAAACGGTTGTTTTCTTCCGCAGAAACATGATGGAACTCGTCAATCGCCACCAGCGTGTCATTAAATGCCCCGACATCTGCGAGTTTGTCGAAAGCAAAGCGGAAAGTCGCATGGGTGCAGACCAAAACTGGGTCGTTGCCGCGCATAAAGCGGATAAAGGCATCCACTTTGCCTTGGTCTTTATCATCGCCGCTGCCGGTGCAGAGATTGTTTTCCGGCTTGACGCGCCAATCGGCAAAAAAGCCGTGTTTCGCCAATTCGGTATCGGCAAACGAGCCGCCGATGGACATTTCGGGGACGGCGATAATCGCTTTTTTGATGCCTTGATGGGCCAGCTTGTCCAAAGCCAAAAACATCAGCGCGCGGGATTTGCCTGAGGCGGGCGGCGCTTTGAGTAGCAGATATTGCGCGTCGCGTTTGGCAAACGCTTTGGCCTGCATTTCGCGCATGCCCATATTGTTTGGTTTGGTGCTGTTGCCGGTTTGTCCGTATTCGACGTGGAGCAGGGGGATAGTCAAGATATTTTCCTTTTAAAGACGGTAATGTCGGGGCAAAGATGCCGTTTTACGGCGTGGTTTGGCCGTTGACGGCTTTTTCGTATAAATCAAACAAAAATTCTACACGCTCCATGCCGTCTGAAAAGGGTTTGGCGCGGTAGAGGCGGTCAACGGCGGCATCGAGGCGGAGGTGGGCTTCTTTGAGTGGCGGCGGCATTTTGTCTGGATCGTAGAGCTGCGCGAGGGTTTGGTCGGGGTAGTCGGCGCGGATAAGCAGAATGTCTTCGGCAAGCTCGGCTATGCGGGCTTTTTCAGCTTCGCCGGCTTCGGGCCAAGGAAAATTGTTGTACACCAGCGTACCGGAATAACGGTAATCACTTTTCAGACGGCCTGCGACGGTGCGCATCCAGTCGTTGTGCATGGCTGAAGTGAGGATGCCGAATTCGTAGAGGGTAGCGTTGGGGATAGTTTGATTTAGATTTGTGCTGATAGTCTCGCCATCTAAAAAACCAATAGGGACATATTTTCGGCGTTCGGAGGATACGCTGGGAACAAGGATGTAGTTTGCCGGATTATTGGTGTCGCGGAATAAATGCGGCGTACCAACCAGTTTGAGGCGGTCTGAGTTTTTATCACCAGCAGCGCGGTAGGCTCGGTTGCGTTCTACCCTTTCTGCAACGAGGGGGTGTTTTTCGGGCAGGCTGTCTAGGTCTTCTTGGGTCAGGTCAGTCAGCCAGAGGCACCAGCGTTGTTTGCCGTTGAGGAATTCGTCGGAGCCGAGCAGTTTTTTAATCCATTTGGCAGACTGCGGCTCGCGGGCGATAAGGTTGTCTTTTTCTTCTGTGGAAAGAATGAGGTTGCCACCTTCAGTCGGCTGATTACCTCGAATAATTTTGGGAACGTCCCCTAGGGGCTGCTCACGGGCAGCAACCGCAAGATTGTTGCCTGTAATCAGGTAGGGGCTGATGTTGGCAACGCTTTGGCTGTGCCATTCTTTATCGAGAAGCTTGTAGAGCTTGGGCTGCGCGCTATTGGGGCTGAGGCCGTCTGAAAGATGCGTGGCTTCCAGGCCAATGATGACGACGTGGACGGCGGCTTTGTCTTTGGCATTGTTTGCCCACGGGAAGGTTTGGTAGGCAAAGGCGATGCGGTTGCCCAATGAGAAAATAGGGGGCCAGAGGGTGGCGACCTGGTCGCCTTGGCTGATGGAATTGGTGGCGACAAGGGCGAGCCTGGCGCGGCTGGCGCGGATATATTGCGCACCTTTCCAAAACCAACAGGCAACGTAATCCAAGACGCCGTATTTTTTCCAGCCGTCAAAAACCATATCCATATCTTCGTTTTGTTCCGCGTCGCGCGAATTTGAGCCGCCAAACGGGGGATTGCCGACGATATAGACTTCGTCTTCTGTACGGTTGCCGCGGGGGCAGAAGGCCTCCCAGTCTTCGCGCAGGCTGTTGGCGGCCTTAATGTTGCCGCCGCTTTTGAGGGGCAGGGTGGGCAGACTGTTGCCCAGCTCGTTTTCGTGGGCAAGGTTCATTTGGTGTTCGGCCAACCAAAGCGAGAGCATAGCGATTTCGTGGGCGAAGTCGTCCAGCTCGATGCCGTAAAATTGGTCGAGGCGGATTTGGCTGCTGAAGATGGCGTTGCTGTCGATGTCTTTGACGGCTTTGAAGATTTCGATTTCGAGGCGGCGCAGCTCTTTGTAGGCGATAATCAGGAAATTGCCGCTGCCGCAGGCAGGGTCGAAGATTTTGATGTTGCCCAGCCGCATGGAGAGGCTGTATAGGGCTTTCAGACGGCCTTCATTGCTGGGATAGCGTTTAAAGATGTCTTGAAACGCCGTCTGAAGCTCGTCAAGAAAGAGCGGCTTGATGGCCTTCATGATGTTGGGGACGGAGGTGTAGTGCTGCCCCAATCGGCTGCGCTGTTTCGGGTCTATCACGCTTTGAAACATGGAGCCGAAAATGTCGGGATTGATTTCGGACCAGTCGAGTTTGCCGCATTCGAGCAAAAGGCGGCGGGTGCGGGTATCGAAATCGGGGACAGGCTCGTCTGCTTGGAAAAGTCCGCCGTTGACATAGGGGAAACTTGCAAGATGGACGGGCAGGGCTTCGGAACGTTTTTCAGGGGGCGTGTCGAGGGTTTGGAAAAGTGCGGTCAGGACTTCGTCTGCATTTTCGCCGGTTTTGTGCGTATGGCTTTCGATGAGTTTGGTAAAGCTGTCTTTTGGGAAGATTTTGGTGTCTTCGGCAAAAAAGCAGAAGAGCAGGCGGGTCAGGAAGACATTGAGGGCATGGATGTCTTCGGATTTTTCAAGATAGTTGGTGCGGCGGATATGGTCGAAAAGGCGTCCCATTTTTTCGGCGGCTTTGGTGTCGGCGGGATTTTCTTCAAATCCGCTGCTTTTTTCCAAGCCTGCCAGGGGAAGGAAAAAGCCGTAGTTTTGCGCTAAATCGGTGTAGGCGCATTCGAGGTAGTCGTCGGCTTGGCTATCGTAGGCGGCGATGTTTTGAAAATCGGTTACGATAAAGAAGCGGATTTTGTTTTTGTCGGCGGAAGGTGATTGTTTCAGGGTTTGCAGGATGTCGTAAATGTCTGCCCCGGTGTCGGCAGGTTTGAAATAGAGTTTGCGGCTGAGGGCAATTTCGCCATGCAGGGGCATATCGGCAATGTTGGTGCCGGGGGTTTGGTTTTGCAGTTTGGTAATGGTGGCTTTCGGGGTATCGAACAGGCGCAGGAAGCCGTAGATGAAGTTTGCTTTGTCTTCCGACTGCACGAGCTTGGCCAGCCCGTCAAAAAGTTTGGTAGGATTGACTGCCATGGTTGCGATACCTTTGTTAAGAAATTGTAATGATATGAAATTATATCTTTTTTTACCAAGAAAGAATATTGGAATAGGCTGTGTAAAAGGTATTTAATAGGCCGTCTGAAGTTTTCAGACGGCCTTTTTTAATTTCATTTGGTTGTTTTCATAATAAGCACTTAATTTTATTTAAATTAACGTTTATTTTAGAATAAACGGTTATAATTTATTAACAGATAAATATTCTGTAACCATATCAACCTATATCAAGGAGAAAGGCATGAAAAAACACGATTTTGAAGCACGTCGCGAGGCTTTGCTGAAAGACATCCGAGAAGTGATGGATGATGTGGAAGAGTTGTACCGCGATGGTGTGGAAGCCGGTTCGGAAGAGGGCGGCAAAGCCCGGGCCAAATTGGAAGAGAAATTGGCCGCGGCCAAAGAGCGTTTGAGCCGTTTTGAAGAAGAGGCCGGCGAACGTTTGCGCCATCATGCCGAGCGTGCGCGTGAGAAATACGAGCAGTTTGAAGAGGCGGCTCAGGAACGTTTTAAAGAAGGCAAAGAGCGTTTTGCCGAATTTGAAGCTGATGCGGGCGAGCGTTTGAAACGCGGTGCCAAACACGCTGATGAAGTGGTGCATGAAAAACCATACTATGCGATGGGTTTTGCCGCATTGGCCGGTTTGGTTGTCGGTGTGTTGTTGAACCGCCGTTAATGTGAATATGTTAAGGCCGTCTGAACAGGTGTACACATGAAATCATGGATTTCATTGCGCCGTACAGACGGCCTTAGCCTTATGTTTCCTGAGAAAAAGGATAATCGAGATGGGGATTCGCCAACGTTTTGAACATGGCAAGGCTTTGTTGAATCAGGGCGCGGATTTGCTGCTGCTGCGTTTGCAGGTGTTGAGCTTGGATTTGACGCGTCAGGCGGAGAATGTGTTCCGTTTGGCGGTTTGGCTAGTGTTGTCCGGCGCGCTGTTGATGGTGGGCTTGGTCGGTTTGCTGTTCGGCTTGAACCGCGTGTTGTCGGATGTGGCGGCGTTGTGGGTATTTTTTGGCATTTTCTTCGTGAGCCTGCTGATTATTGCCGTATTGTTCCGCAAAGTATCGGCAGATTATCGGGAGCAGGGCAGTCGCGTGGCTGAGACCTTGCAGGATATTCGGTCGGATATTGCGTATTTGCGTGGTGAGATAGACAAGGATAAGGATGATGAAACAACAGGTGCATAGAGTTTTCTAAGAATATTAGAACATGTCAATTTTATTGCAAATGCCGTCATAGATAGACATAAAAATATTCTCGTAGCTTTTAAGATATTCTTGAAACCTTGATTAGGCACTTGCTATCTAATGATAAGGGGTTGTCCTCGAATAATCAGTAAAGAAAGATTTGTTCTGGTTATCTATAGCAGGGCAGTTCCAATAATATTGATTTGGGGATAGAAATTTATCATTATATGAAGGCTGTTGGAAAATTTAAATGATAGAGAATTACCATTTTCATCCAAATATAGCTCCGACAGATCTTCTAGATAAAGATCAACGACAATACAATCTTTTCTGTAAAACAAGAATCTGACAGAATTTACTGTCAGATCAAAGCTCAAAGTAACTCGCTCATCACCGTTAACAAACTTAACGGTCTGAATAGCATCGTCTATTTCGCAATCAAACCCATAAAAAGCCATAAAATCATTACGACTTGGAATTACTAATTTAGCATTATTCATACTGACTTCCTCCTTTATACATTATAGCAGTGGAAGGTTTTAGACTATGCAAAATAACTCTCAACTTTTTTATTCTGGAGTTTAGAGTTACATCTTTTCTAGCCTCTGCCTTATGTTTTTCCTGAAAAAGATAGTCGGAATGAGAATTCAACAGTTTTTTGAATATGGTAAGGATTTGTTGCTGGAGAGTTTGTTCGGTTTACTGTTTGGTTTGAACTGAGTATGGTTGGAGGTTGTATATTTGCGTGATGAGATAGGTGATATAGATAAGGAGGTAAACGATGAAGCAACAGGAGTATGAAGAAGCGCGCGAGCTGCTGCTTTTGGAAGCCAAGCTGGTGCGGCTGCGGATTGAAGCGGAAAATTTGAAACTGCGTAAAGCGGAAGAAAGTAATGCTCGGCAGACTAATCGTTTGGTGATGTTGGCCGATGTGGCGTATCAGTTGAGCCAAACGCGTTTGCTGTCTCAACGCGCTTTGTTTTCTACATCGCGCCGTCGGCATTGGATTTGGCTGGTATTGGCGGTCATATTGGGCTTGTCGAGATAATCGAGGGCAGAGGTTTGGTCAAAATGATATTTGCGGCGGGTTGTTGGAGCGTGTGAGCCGCTTGTTGAGGACGCTGCGTCATTGTGTTGCCGAAACTGAAACTTTATCTATGTTGAGTATTTTTTACAAAAGACACCGGCCGTCTGAACATTTCAGACGGCCTCAATGTTTGGAGTTTCAGATATAATGGCGGCAATTTTGAAATTATTAAATGAAGGATAAGTAATGAACCGTTTGTATCCCCACCCGATTATCGCCCGTGAGGGCTGGCCGATTATCGGCGGCGGTTTGGCTTTGAGCCTGCTGGTATCGATGTGTTGCGGCTGGTGGTCTTTGCCGTTTTGGGTGTTTACCGTATTTGCCCTGCAGTTTTTCCGCGACCCTGCGCGTGAGATTCCGCAAAACCCTGAAGCGGTGTTGAGTCCGGTTGACGGCCGTATCGTGGTGGTCGAGCGCGCACGCGATCCGTATCGTGATGTCGATGCTTTGAAAATCAGTATTTTTATGAACGTGTTCAACGTGCATTCGCAAAAATCGCCTGCCGATTGTACGGTAACGAAAGTGGTTTATAACAAAGGCAAATTCGTGAATGCGGATTTGGACAAAGCCAGCACGGAAAACGAACGTAACGCGGTGTTGGCGACTACGGCCTCTGGTCGTGAAATTACTTTTGTTCAAGTGGCCGGTTTGGTGGCGCGCCGTATTTTGTGCTACACCCAAGCCGGTGCGAAACTGTCCCGTGGCGAACGCTATGGCTTTATCCGCTTTGGTTCGCGCGTGGATATGTATCTGCCTGTTGATGCGCAGGCGCAAGTGGCGATTGGCGATAAAGTAACCGGCGTCAGCACTGTATTGGCACGTTTGCCGCTGACTGCGCCGCAAACTGAATCTGAGCCTAAAGCCGCAGCTTCTCAAGCTGCCCCGGTTGAAACAGTGGTAAACCCATCTACCGAACAGCAGCAAATCGAAGCGGCGGCGGCTAAGATTCAAGCGGCTGCGCAAGATGTGTTGAAAGATTAATGGCTGGTTTTAAAATTGGTTTAAAGTAAGAAAAAGGTTTTCAGACGGCCGTCTGAAAACCTTTTTTGTTTGCCTGTCCGATTTTAAAACTTCACGTTCACACCGCCGGTAAAGCTGCGGCCCATTTGCGGCGTATCAGAGAGGAAGCTGCTGTGGGCGTAAACGGATTGGTTGAGCAGATTGTCGGCTTTAACGTACCAATTCCACTCGCCATAGCGCGTATTGCGGCGGTAGTTTGCGCCGAGGTTGAGCATGTGGTGTCCGGGCGTGCGCGTTTCGTAGCGTGCAAGTTTGTTTTGGGCGAACACGCGGTAGTAGTCCAAGTTGGCATCGATACGGTCGGTCAGCGAGGCTTTCAGGTGGACACCGAGGCGCGCAGCCGGAACGCGGGGCGCGTTTTGGTCGTCCTGCGCGATGAAAGGACGATTGCCGTAGGCATCTTCTCTGCCGGGTAGGGACGGTAGGTTTTTCAGACGGCCTCGTACATAGTCGCCGGAAACGCCGATGCGGTAGCGCGGTGTCGGTTTGAAGTAGATTTCGCCTTCCGCGCCGTAGAAGTCGGCGCCGGATTGGTTGTAGCGCACGAGCTTCATTTCGCTGTCGTCTTCGATGGATT
>ERZ772974.2896-NODE-2896-length-10311-cov-13.619247_pt1 | contig 10311 bp, 9 predicted proteins | sample MGYA00580671_ERZ772974 | MGnify/ENA primary metagenome ERZ772974 (study PRJEB29015, sample SAMEA2738065) | human oral metagenome | biome: human oral; feature: human-associated habitat; material: saliva | place: China | collected 2218 ... | reverse complement strand
AATCAAACACTTTACCGGTTAACTACTTGTGTAACTAACTATAATCCTTTTATCTCCTTTTGTCAACTAGTTAGAAAATATTTTTTACCAGCACTAATAAAATTTAAGAAGTAAAAATTCCCTTTGTCTGCAAGGTCGCCAAAAGGAATTTTTTCTTTTGGAATTTTATATACGAAAAACCCCTGTCCGTGATTTCCCACCAACAGGGGTCAATAGAAAAGTCATTTTCCTATAAATATTGTTCTAACAATTCTTCTAATTGTTCTTTAGAATGGTAGCCGATTACTTTATTTACGACTTCGCCATCTTTCTTAACGATTAAAGTTGGAATACTCATTACTCCAAATTGACGAGCAGTATTAGGATTTTCATCAACATCTACTTTTGCAAAAGTTACTTTATCTCCCAATTCTTCGTCTAATGCATCGATAACTGGAGCTTGCATACGACATGGTCCACACCAAGGTGCCCAAAAATCTACTAACACAACTCCTTCATTTGTTTTTTCTACAAAATTGCTATCATTTAATGATTGTACCATTAAAATCACCCTTTCTTCTCACTTGTAACCATAGTATAACAAGCCTCATTCCATTTACAAAATATTCTGCTCACGAAATATCATCCTATGCTACATCTGAAAAGTCACTTTATAATTATTTAAACAATACTACAGTAGCTCCGTTTCCTCCCATATTCATTGGAGCAAATTCATAAGAAGCCACACTGCGATGTTTCTTCAGAGTCTTATGAACCCCTTGTTGAATCGCACCTGTACCACGACCATGAATAATCGTCACACGAGGATATCCTGCTAATAAAGCTGCATCTAAGAACAATTCTAAATCCTTAATCGCTTCTTCATAACGTTTCCCACGTAGATCCAATTCCGTTGAAACATGACTCGAACGATGACTCTTCACAATGACTTGAGTTGATTTACTTGGTTCTTCTTCAATACTAATCAAGTCTTCAACCGGCAATTTCATCTTGATAATACCCATTTGAACGACCCATTCTTGCTCGGAAATTTTTTCAACTAATGTTCCTCTTTGTCCAAAACTTGTCACTTCTACACTTTGTCCTGGACGCAATGATTTCTTAGCTTTTTCACGTTTCAGTACTTTATTTTTCTTCAAAGCTTGCTCATGTTTTAAATCGGTTAAAGCTGTTTTCTTCTCAATTAATTCGTGTTCTTTTACAACTGTTTCCTTACTCTTCAATTGCATAGCACGAATATCTGACAAGATTTTTTCTGCATCTTCTTGACTTTGAGACACTAATTCATTCGCTTTTTCTTTTGCTTGTTCAATGAGTCGAGCTTTATTTTCTTTGAAGTTTTCTGTTTCAAGTTTCAATGCTTCTAATAATTGAGAACTTTCTTTCAATTGTTGTTGAATGACTGATTTTTCTTGGTCTACAATGCGTCGTTTTCTTTCTAAATCAGAAATCATTTCATTCAATTCTTGGCTTTCAACTGAAATAAATTGTCGTGCTTGTTCAATCACAACTTTTGGAAGTCCAAGTCTAGCAGAAATATCAAAGGCATTACTACGCCCTGGAACTCCTAACAAGAATCGATACGTTGGTTGAAGGGTATCACTATCAAACTCCATACTTGCATTAATTGTTCCTACTCGATTATATCCATAGACTTTCAATTCAGGATAGTGAGTCGTTGCAATCACATAACTTTGTTTTGTCCCAATATAATCTAAAATTGCAATTGCTAATGAAGCTCCTTCTTGCGGGTCAGTTCCTGAACCAATCTCATCCATTAACACTAAACTTTTCTCATCAATTTTATGTAAAATTGAAACAATATTCGACATATGAGATGAGAATGTACTTAAGTTTTGTTCAATCGATTGTTCATCCCCAATATCTGCAAAAATTTGAGTGAAGACACCTACACGGCTATCCGGTAAAGCAGGAATATATAATCCCATTTGAGCCATTAATTGGATAATCCCAATTGTTTTTAAAAGAATCGTTTTACCACCCGTATTCGGTCCAGTAATGACAATTGACTGATATTCTTGTCCTAAAATAATATCATTCGCAACTACTGATTTAGGTGAAATTAACGGATGTCTTGCTTGCCAAATGGCAACATGGTTCTCTTCATCAATAATCGGCTCATTTGCTTTTATTTGTTTGGCATAGAGCGCTTTTGCATTTGCGATATCTAAACGAGATAATACATAGTGATTTTGTGTTAATGAAGGTGTGTGAGGCATTAATTTTTCTGATAATTCCAGTAAAATACGCTCGACTTCTTTCTTCTCTTGTAATTGATAATCACGTAATTTATTATTCAAGTTTACAATCGCTTGTGGTTCCATAAATAATGTTTGACCAGTTGCACTTTGGTCATGCACAATTCCACCAAAGGTTGATTTGTATTCTGCTTTAACAGGGACAACATAGCGATCATTACGAATTGTAATTAAAGAATCTGTTAAATATTTTGCATATTTTCCTGTGACATATGTATCCAATTGCCCTTTAATTTCTTGTTCAGTTCTAGAAATTCCTTGACGAATTCCTTTTAAAGCAACAGATGCATCATCTAATACATACCCATCTTCACGGATTGATAGTTGTAATTGTTTCGAAATTTCTGGTAAATATTCTAATTTCTCCACTAATTGTGGTAATCGATCTAATACAATATCTTCTTCCTTCACCTTTTCAAAAAAAGTTGCCACTTGATTTGTAGTTTGTAATACTTTTAAGATTTCACTTAATTCTCTTCCATTTAAACCTGCTTCTACTTCTAATCGTTTAATCGATACACTAATATCTTCTAATTTAGGAATCGGAATTCCTTGTTTTAATCGTAAAATTGTTACTGCATCTCTTGTTTCTTCAATTTTATGTCGAATTTTTTTAGCATTTGTTTCAATGGGTAATTGAAGAATCATTGTTTTTGCTTTTTGAGTATTCGCAAATTCTCTGACAGCATGTCGAATTTTATGAAATTCTAAAATATCTTCAATTTTCTGATTCATGCTTTCTCCTCCTTTAGACAGAAAAAAAGTGAAAAATAAATATTATTTTCCACTCTTATAGATTTTACTATTTTTCATTGAATGGATTTCTAATCACAGATTATGAAAATAACCACATTTTTACAATTCCTGAGAATAATGGAGTATTTGTCACAATCCACTTCGCTAGAGTATGTCCTTCAAAAATCTTTTGTACGGAATCTGTAGGAATCATCGCTACTAAATATAATACAAAGAAAATCGCTACATAGTGGAAAACAAATCCTAAAATCGCTCCCCCTAATGTATTAAATTGCTTAATAATTGGTAATTTTGTCATTTCTTTAATCACTGTTGTAATTAAACGAACAATCGCCCAATTCACAACCATAATGACAATAAACGAGAATAAATAATAAAATGATTGATCCATTCCCAAAGCTTGTCCATCTGAAAAAATAGCTAAATGTGTGCCAGGAATATAAGATGGGAAAGGTACATACATTTCAATCATTTTTGAAAATGCTCGATAACCAAAAATAGCAATAAAAGTAGAAATGATATAGCCAACAAGATGAAGGATTTGTAAAGCTAATCCTCTTCTAGCACCTGTATAAATTCCTAATAATAAAAATATAACAATTCCAATCGTTACCATTTACGACCTACTTTCTCCATAAATCTTCTTGTTCTGCAAATTGTTTTTCAAATTGTTCCTTACGTTCTAGAGCAATACTTTGACGTTTACTTCCTCTATGATGTGGAACATTTTTCTTCAATTGTTGATTTTCTTCTTCTAACATCATTAATTGTTCTTGTTTTTCTAATTGTAAACTCACTGCATTAATCGCTAGTAAAATGGCTTTTTCTTCATTAGAACATTCTTTAGCAACTTCACTGAGTTCATTCCACTGTTCATTTAATAATTTAATGACGCTATGCATATGCTGATGAGATTTTGTACCTAAAATGGTATAAGTCTTTCCAGCAATGTTTGCACGATAACGCTGTTTCTTTTGAGACACAACTTTCATCCTTTCATTCGTTACCATATTATGTTAAGTGTACCATTTTTTCACCAAAAAAACACGTAAAATGGGAGTTTAAAACAAAAAAGAAGCCTCTCGGCTTCTTTTTTTACTTTAAAAGAATAAACTATTATTCTTTTCTGATTGATAACTATCACGTACACGTTGTGCAGAACCAGGATCGACTTGGTTTAATGCTTTTTCGATAATCGCTAATGATTCTCCATAACGATAGAAATGATTAAATTGTTCTAAAGATTGTTGAATCGCTGTATCGATTTCAGGATGTTCTAAGCGATAACGATTAGCTTGTTGAATCATGTACTCTGTTAATTGAGCATTATCCACTATTTCTTCCGTCATAATATCTAATTTTTCAACATCATCTTCAATGGTTTGATTTAATCCTGTAATTTCAGTCATATCTAATTTTACACGATTCATTAATTGAGATAATTGTTCGATACGAGAACTTGTTGCAAAGAATAATTCTAAATATTCTTTTGGTAAGCCTGGTAAATGATATTTTTCAATCGTGCGTTTCATATTACGTAAATCTAATTCAAATACATCTAAACCATCACGAATACTCTTTTCTTGTTGACTTAAATCATTCAATGTATTTACTAATGCTAATTGATTTTCATCAATTTCTTTTAAAGTATTTAATACAATTTCATAATGTTCTTTCACAATTGAATAAGGAACTTGTTGATTTTGTAATGCTTTACTGTAGTATGCAACAGCCTCTTGTTCTTTTTCTAATTGTTTAGCAAATTCTTGAACACGATTAAATTCATTATTCGCTAATACAAAGTTTTGAGCTACACGATCGACTTCGATATTCACATAACGGTTACTTTGTAATACTTGATTTAATTTTCTCTCTACTTGAGCACGATTTCTTTGAACAAATGCTTTTGCTTCAATTTCATTTTCCATTACTGCATATAATTGATCAATTTCACGTGCAACTTTGTCTAATTGTTGACGAGCTTCTTCTAATTCAGTTGCTCTAATATGTTCTCTTGCAACAGCAATAATTTCTTCAATTTTTTGAATTTCAGCAGGAATAGAAATTTTAGGGAATTGATAGTGTTCTTCTACCATTTTTTGATAGCCTTCTTTTAAGTCAGCTACTTGGTCTTCGTATTCTTCTTCAATTTCTTTTAAGTATTTAGGAACTTCTTCAACGATTTGTTCAAAATCTTGCATTTCATTTTCGATTCGTCCTAATACTTCTTTAGCTTCTAAATGGTCACCTTCATTTGTTAAAGTATTGAATTTTGTAAAATCTAATTCTAAATAAGATAAACGTTTTTCTAATGACTCTAACGCTTCACCAAATGAGAAACTATGTGCTAATAAATCTTTACGCATGCTTGCATAACGTTCTTGTAATACTTCTAATTCTTCACGATTTTTCTTTTCGCTATCTAATAATTTTTGTAATGCAGTGTAAATTTTATCTACTTCTGCTTTCGTTTCTTCAATTAATTGACTAGCTTGATTTGAAATTTGAGAACCTTTAACAAAATTCAAACGTTGTGTATACTGTTCTGCACTTACTAATGCAGCTTCGATTTCTGGAAAACGGAAACGAGTGATGGTTTGCCATGTTGCTTGCCAAGTTTCATACGTACGTTTTGTTTGTCCTGTTAAATTCAGATTTTTTAATGTAAATAAAATATCTGCAATCGGCACAGTCATTAATTTTTGTTTTTTTACTCCTAATTCTTCGATAACTTTACTTTGCTTTTGACTTAAGTAATGTGCTACTCCATAACCAATGGCCCCTAACACCACGATTATAAGTAAGAAATATAAAAATCCCATATCTCTTCCTCCAAAATTTATTTATCTACATATTAATTTACATACAGGATTAGTATATCACGTTTGTATGGTTTATAGCAAAATTTTTTTCGAAAAAAAAGGACCAAAATCCGCAATTTATAGCGAATATTTAGTCCTTTAAAAAGTTTTCTGATTTCTTATTTGATTAATTCATAAATAGCTTCAGCATAAATAGCTGCTGAACGGAATAAATCATCTAATGCAAAGAATTCATTTGCTTGGTGCATTGTATCAATTGAATCAGGGAATAAAGCACCATACGCTACTCCACGTTCAAAAATACGGCCATAAGTTCCTCCACCAATTGATTGTTCATGAGCTGGAAGTCCTGTTTGTTTTGCATATACCTCTAATAATGTCGCTACCAATGGATCTTCTGGTGAAACATAGTGAGGTACTTGAGATTTACCTGCTGAAACAGTCAATCCATAGTTAGAAGATACCGCATTTGCTTTTGTTTCTAATGTTTTTGCATCAATTCCACGTGGGTAACGGAAGTTAACTACTAATTTTCCTCCTACTTCAGGAGCAAATGTTAAAATACCTGCATTTGCTGTTAATGGTCCCATTACTGAATCTTCAAATGCTACATTTAATTTTGCACCATCTGTATCTAAGTGAAGAACATCTGCAGCAAATGATAAGAAGTTTTTCTCTTGTCCTGCAAAATCATATTGATTTAAGAATGATGCTAAATAAGTTGCCGCATTAATTCCTGCATGAGGAGTTGAACCATGAGCTGATTTACCAACTACATCTAATACAACTACTCCTTCATTCACTGAAGCTGTTCCTTCAACTGGATTTGCTGCAATATAAGCGTCGAATGCTGCTACAAATTCAGAAGTATTTGAAACTACTACTTCTGCACGAGCATCTTGAGGTACCATATTTTCTCTTAAGCCAGAATGGAAGTTTTTCAATTGGAATTGTCCATTGCTTTCTCCTGCTGCTAACTCAAAATGTAGAGATAAAATTCCTTTTTCTCCGTTAATAATTGGGAATTCAGCGTCTGGTGAAAAACCAAAATCTGGCATTTCTTCAGTTTGGAAGTAACGATCCATACATTTCCAACCAGATTCTTCATCTGTACCAATAATGAAACGAACACGTTTTGATACTGGTAAGCCCAATTCTTTAATAATTTTTAACGCATAATAAGCTGCCATACTTGGTCCTTTATCATCACTTGAACCACGAGCATAAATACGGTCATTAATAATTTGTGGTTCAAAAGGATCTGTTTCCCAACCTGTTCCAACAGGAACAACGTCCACATGTCCTAATACTCCTAATGTTTCTTTATAATCAGGATTTGGAGCAAATTCAATATGACCTGCTAAATTTCCAACCATTTTTGTTGTAAATCCATCACGTTCCCCAATAGCTAAAAAGGCTTCTAAAGCTTTTTTAGGTCCAGGACCAACTGGTGCATCCTCATTTGCTTTTGAATCATCACGAACACTATCAATACGTAATAAATCAAATAAATCTTTTAATAAGTCTTCTTTACGACTTTCAACTTCTTTTTTCCAATCAATTGTCATATTATCGCTCCTTTACGAAATTCATTAGGTTTATCTTATCATTTTTCCATATATTTTGCTAGAAGAGAACACTAAAAAAGGAATAAGAAACATTCATTTCTTACTCCTCTAGTCATTATAATTCTACATTAAAAATTTTTAAGGCTTCTAATTCTGAATCATTTAAACTGCGAAACTCTCCAAGTTTTAAAGATTCATCTAAGTGTAATGGTCCCATACTGATTCGTTGTAAATCTACTACCGTTTTACCACAAGCTTTCACCATCCGTTTTACTTGATGAAATTTACCTTCTTTTATCGTAATTTGGACAAGAGAAGTTTGAAGATTTTCATCCACGGAAAGAATCTTTAAATGAGCTGGCATACATTCATAACCATCATCCAATGTAATTCCCTTTTCAAAAGAAACTTGATCCTTATCTGTCATGATTCCATCAGTTTTAGCAACATAGGTTTTTTCAACATGTTTTTTAGGGGATAACATTGCATGACTCAAAGCCCCATTATTCGTTAATAATAGAAATCCATGCGTATCAATATCTAATCTTCCTACAGGAAAGACTCCTCGTTTCTGTGCTAATTCACCAATTAAGTCCAATACGGTTGCGTGCTTCGTATCCTCTGTTGCTGAAATAACCCCTTTTGGCTTATTCATCACATAGTACAAATATTTTTCATAATATACTCTTTCATCATCTAAATAGATTTCATCTAATTTCTCATCGATTTGTACCTTACCATTGGTTACAATTTCTTGATTCTTTCGAACACGCTTTTGTTTTAAAATTAATTTCACTTGAGAACGTGTTGCTATTCCAGAATCGGCTAAAAACTTATCTAGTCTCACTGAACCTACTCCTTCATTTTTAGTTTTCTACGAATTGCAACCATTCTTTGTCCTAATAATTCGTCTGCTAATCTTGTATACAAGCTCAGCAATCCATAAACAATCACTCCAATAAATCCAACAATTGCAACAGCAATCATCGCCATTAATTTTCCATCAATATTAATGATTTGTTTTAATCCTACCAAAGCTAAGGAACTGACAATCATCATAATAAATGAAATTCCCACTACTTTTGCTAATTGAATAGCGACTTTTTTAAGATTAAATAAGGTTTGAACATATAAATGATACCCCATATAAATGGTTGCCAAAATAAACCCAAGACTTGTCGCCCATAATGGTCCTGCACCTTCAAAGAAATAAATCATCATCGGTTGCCATAATATTTTCACCACTAAAGCAATCACTAAAGCTTTAATGGCAATCATATGTTGCTGCATGGATTGTTGAATCGAAGTAAAGACTGTAAAAGCTCCCATAAAAATACATAATACACAGGAAATCATTAATAAATACGTTCCATCTTTACTTGGTGAATAAAACACATTATAAATTGGTTCTGCTACAACTGCCATCCCAACAGAAGCTGGAATCATAATAAAGGAATATAAACCGATATTTTCCTCAATAACATTTTTCACTTCTACATGATTTTTCACTGAAAAATGAGAAGCTAATAATGGTAATGCCGCTGTTGAAATACTAATAGCAAGAGACAAAATAATCATAATAATTTTATTGGCATTAAATCCAAAAATCGTTAATAATTCTTTACTTTGTTCAAAATTTAAATGAGTAAATGTCATCGCTAGTGGTTGGAATGTTTCTTGATCCAAAATACTAATTAACTGAATACTTGAAGTCACAATGACAAATGGTAAAGCTTCACGAATCACTTCAAAGACAATTCGACCAAAACTCATATTACGAGCAGGACGCCCTTCACTCATTAATTGCTTCATACCAGGCATATCTTTCCACATTTTATAGCCTAAATAAACAAATGCAACGACTGCCCCAACAAATGCAGCAAAAGTTGAATGAGCAACTGCTACAGCATAACTACCACCAAATAATTTCATGACGATGAACGTTAAGAGTAACATATAAATAATACGCACGATTTGTTCCCATAACTGCGATTTAGCAGAAGGTGCCATATCACTATACCCTTGATAATATCCTCTTAATAAACTTAACGGAGGAATAATCACAACCGCTGGAACTAGTGAACGAATGACCATGATACTATCTTGAATTTCTTGAGCAGAACCCCCTTTTGCAAAATAAGGAGCAGTTACAAACATGATAATCGCACTGACAATTCCTGTTGCGGTCATAAATAACATTCCGCCTTTAAAAATATTCCAACTTGTCTCGTAATCTTTTCTTGATTGATTATCCGCCACAATTTTTGAAATGGCTACTGGAATTCCAGCAGTTGAAATTTGTAATACTAATGCATAAATATTGTATGCAATGAAATATAAGAAGTTTGCATCATCCCTTTGAGTCGCAAACATTGCTCCCCATGGAATAATGTATAAAGCTCCTAGTAATCTGGAAACCATACTACCTATCGTTAGCCAGGAAGAACCTTCTAATAATATTTCTTTTGAATCTCTTTGCATACGGATTTTATCGCTTAATCCAATTGATTTTTTACTATTCCGTATCATAATATCCTACTTTCATGAAATGTTTTTCTAACCCTAAGCGTACAATATTTTTCCAGCATTGTAAAATAAAAAATAAAATGACCGTTTTAGATTTTTTAACTAAAACAGTCACTCATTCTGTTTTACGTACTCTAATGGATACATATCAAACAACAAAGACTTTTCATAGTAGCAATGCTACCACCGTCCATTTCCACTATAACAGAAAAGTCATTCAATTTTACGTACTCTAATATATATGGCAAACCACAAAAGACTTTTCATAGTAGTATTGGTGATAAAAGCCAAGGATGGCTTTTATCACTGGAAAACTCTAAGACGGTTTCACCGTCTTACTCATGACAGAAACAAAATTTG
>ERZ772974.2887-NODE-2887-length-10322-cov-2.175416_pt1 | contig 10322 bp, 11 predicted proteins | sample MGYA00580671_ERZ772974 | MGnify/ENA primary metagenome ERZ772974 (study PRJEB29015, sample SAMEA2738065) | human oral metagenome | biome: human oral; feature: human-associated habitat; material: saliva | place: China | collected 2218 ... | reverse complement strand
ATCAGCTCCTCTGCAATATCTTGCACCATATGCGGGTGTTGCAATGGGAGAATACTTTATGGAGCAAGGAAAACACGTACTTATAATTTATGATGACCTGTCAAAACACGCAGTGTCATACAGGGAAATGTCGCTTCTGCTTAGAAGACCGCCAGGAAGGGAAGCATATCCTGGGGATGTATTTTATCTTCACTCAAGATTACTTGAAAGAGCCGCTAAACTTAGTGATGAACTTGGTGGAGGTTCTATAACTGCATTGCCAATTGTAGAAACAAAGGCAGGAGATATTTCGGCATACATACCTACAAATGTTATTTCAATAACAGATGGACAGATATTTTTAGAAACAGATCTGTTTAATTCAGGATTCAGACCGGCAATAAATCCAGGAGTTTCAGTATCAAGGGTTGGAGGAAGTGCACAAATAAAAGCAATGAAACAAGTTGCATCAAAAGTGAAACTGGAACTGGCACAATATAATGAACTGCTGGCATTTACACAGTTTGGGTCAGACCTTGATAAAGCTACAAGAGATCAGCTTAACCGTGGATCTAAAATTATGGAAGTATTAAAGCAGCCGCAATATAGTCCATACAGAGTTGAAGAACAGGTTGTATCCTTCTTCTGTGTTACAAACGGGTACTTTGATGACATACCGACAGAAAAGGTAAAGGCATTTGAACATGACCTAATTGGAAGCCTGAGAACAGAAAATGAAATTTTATCTGAAATAAAGAAGGAAGAAAAAGTTACAGATGAGATTAATGAAAAACTGATTGCATACGTTACAAACTACAAGCAGGATTATGTATGGTAGGTGACATAAATGGCTGAAAATATGAAGGAAATAAAGGAAAGAATTGACAGTGTAAAAAATACCAGTCAGATAACTAATGCAATGAATATAGTTTCTTCGACTAAATTTAAAAAATTTCAGGTTCTTACATTGAAATCAAGGGAATATGCAAAGACAATTGGAATAGCCTTTGATAATCTGGTTGCAGGAATGAAAAGTCATAACTATGAAATATTTGATGGAAAACCTGAAGTGAAGAAAATAGGTATTATTGTAATGACATCTGACAGGGGATTATGCGGAAGCTTTAATTCAAATACCCTTAGAAAACTTGAAGGAATGAAAAAGAATTTTGAAAAGGAAAATAAGGAAGTTTCGGTAATTACAATAGGTAAAAAAGCAAAAGATTACTGCAAGTCAAGAAATATACCGGTAGACAGTGAATATACACAGTTAATACCTGAAACTATGTTTGAAAAAGGAAAAAAAATAAGTGAAGATATTGTACAGTTTTATCTGAATGATTTTTATGATGAAGTGTACATAATTTTCTCAAGATTTGTTTCTGCAATAGAATACAGTATTCAGGTAGAAAAAATTCTTCCAATTGAAAAAAAGGAAGGACTTCCTAATAAGGAATATGTATTTGAACCTTCGGAAGAAGAGGTTTTACGTTCTTTTATTCCTAAAGTGCTGAATATAAAAATATATCAGTCATTACTTGAAAATTCTGCCAGTGAACATTCGGCAAGAATGTCTGCCATGAAACAGGCAAGTGACAATGCTGAAGAAATGATAAATAAACTTACTGTTAAGTATAATAGGGAACGTCAGACAATGATTACACAGGAATTATCTGAAATAGTAAGTGGTTCGGAAGCATTGAAATAAAATTAGGAATAAAAAATAAAAAACTGAAGAAAAATATGAAAGAAAAAGATAAGAAATAAGCAGAGGAGGTTAAAAAGTTGCTTAACAAGGGAAAACTGGTTCAGATAATTGGACCGGTCATAGACATAAAATTTGATCCGGATGAACTTCCTGAACTTCTCAATGAAATAAAGATAGATATGGAGGATGGAAGAACCATAGTTGCAGAGGTAGCTCAGCACAAGGGTGATGATGAGGTTAGAACCATTGCCCTTTCGTCTACGGATGGCCTCGCCCGTGGAATGGAGGCTGTGGATACGGGAAGACCTATCAGCATTCCTGTGGGAGAAAAAGTTCTCGGCAGACTTTTCAATGTATTGGGAGAACCTATTGATGAGAAAGGACCTGTTGCTACAAAGCATTTAGCACCTATCCATAGGGCTGCACCGGATTTTGAGGATCAGGATACATCTTCCCAAATGTTTGAAACGGGAATAAAGGTAATAGATTTAATTGCACCTTATACAAAGGGAGGAAAAGTTGGTTTGTTCGGAGGTGCAGGAGTAGGAAAGACTGTTTTAATTCAGGAGCTTATTAACAATATTGCGACGGAGCACGGAGGAATTTCGGTGTTTGCAGGTGTGGGAGAAAGAACCCGTGAGGGAAACGACCTTTACGGCGAAATGACTGAGTCCGGAGTAATAAAAAAGACAGCAATGGTGTTTGGTCAGATGAACGAGCCTCCCGGGGCACGCATGCGAGTGGCACTTACGGGACTAACTATGGCTGAGCATTTCAGGGATAAGGAAAAACAGGATGTACTGTTGTTCATAGATAATATATTCAGATTTACCCAGGCAGGTTCGGAAGTTTCGGCACTTTTGGGCAGGGTTCCGTCAGCGGTAGGATATCAACCTACTCTGGCAAATGAAATGGGGGCACTTCAGGAGAGAATTACTTCAACCAAAGACGGTTCAATTACATCGGTTCAGGCTGTATATGTTCCGGCAGATGACTTAACAGACCCTGCTCCTGCCACCACATTTGCTCATCTTGATGCAACAACAGTACTTGATCGCTCCATTACAGAGCTTGGAATTTATCCTGCGGTGGATCCTTTGACTTCGACTTCCAGAATTCTCGATCCCCTTATCATAGGTGATGAGCATTACGAAACAGCTCGTGGAGTTCAACAGGTTTTGCAAAAGTATAAAGAACTTCAGGATATAATTGCGATTCTCGGCATGGATGAGCTTTCGGAAGAAGATAAGATGACGGTGTCAAGAGCGAGGAAGATACAGAGATTCCTGTCCCAGCCATTTACTGTGGGAGAACAGTTTACCGGTATTAAGGGGAAATATGTCCCTGTGAAAGAAACGGTAAAGGGTTTTAAGGAAATTCTGGAAGGTATTCATGATAATATTCCTGAGGAGATGTTTTTGTTTGCCGGCAGCATAGATGAGGTTGTGGAAAAATATAATAAGAGTAAAGGTGAGAAATAACTATAGCAATATTAGCAATATGCTGGTAAGTAAGACTTTTGATATATCATAAGAAACTGAGATAATTATAGAAGGGGGAATTTATGAATAGTGTAAAGCTGGAAGTATTGACTCCCCATAGTATGTTTTTTTCCGGGGAAGTGGACTCCCTGACGGTGGAAACTATGAGTGGAAGCGAAGGTTATCTTTATGGACATACATGGTGTCGGAAACTTCTCAAGGCAAATAGTAAGATTAAGATTAGAGAAAAAGGTAAAGAAAAAGTTAAGATTGCCGAAGTGAAGGGCGGGTTTGTAGAAATCAGAGAGAACTTTACTCTATTTGTAGAGAATGCAGAATGGATTGAATAAAGTTATAATATAAAAAGTGATGTTGCATAATAGAAAATCTATTCTGCTCATCACCTTTTTTATTAAATATTTCAATTTAGCATTTTTCTATTTTTTAATTAGAACAACTTTTTAAAAAAGTTCAGTACTAAAGTATGCTGAACTTTTTTGTTGCGTTTATATATCGCCCTAAAATCCCTAAGTTTGCATAAAAATAACTGAATTTCTCAACTTTATTTATTTCAACAAGACCGGATTGTACGAGTTTTTTCATGTGTTGAGATATGGTGGCCTGGGCATAGTCAAATACTTCAACTAAATCTTTAGTGCAAACCGGTTTCATCTCCTTATTGCAGTGCATTATATATCTAAAGAGTGCCAGGCGAACCGGATGGGCGAGGGCATCGGAAACGGCGGCAATTAGTTCTGTTTCTATTCCCTGCAGCTCCTGATTAACACCTTTGTCTCTTCTAATTCGCATTGCCAAACCTCCTGTATATTAAATAATGACTGCTCAATAATTCCTCGCCTGCCCTGCAAGGCATGCAATAAATAAGTGTTGTCTGTAAATATATAAAATATATAATTAGCCTAACTTGTAATAGAGCAAGCGCCGTTAATTATACTTTAAATCCTACATATTTTCAAGAAAAGAAAGATAGGATAACCGTGTGTGTGGATTGTAAGTTTAATTGTCACACCTTACACACAGGAGATTTCCATTAAAGCAGTACCAAGACTGGATAATCATTTTGTAAAGGCAAGCATTTCGGATGCCAAGTCTACAGCATATTCCTCTTGGTATGGGACTACGCCATATGAACCAACATTAGTAACAAAACCGGGAGTATAGGAGGAAGGAAAGTATGATAAAAACAATAGAAATTGATGGTAAGAATGTGAAATTTGATACGTCGCTATCATGGATGTTTGTATATAAAATGCAGTTTGGAACAAATCAATTGTTTGATTTTCAACAAAATTGTTGAACTATGCGTAAGAATATGATATATAGTTAGTTAAGTATAATTAACTGTAGTGTTGGAAAGAAGAAGCAAAATGAGTACTAGAAATCGAAAAGTTGTTACTTGGATTAGTTTAATAGTTTTTGTTGTAATGTCAATCATGTTTTCTACACAGAATGCAATTGTGGTTAATGCACAAACTGCAAAAAATGTATCAAAAGAAAAAGCTGCTATTGATTTTATCAAGTCTGTGTATTCGGATTTCAGAACTATTAAAGATAACGATGCTTTTGATAAGGCAATACAAGAGCAAGTTTCAGAGAAGGCAGGAAGTTTTAAGCAACTACTGAAAGACAGAAAATATATTCATGAACAAGATGATGTTTCCTTTAATACTGAGGAACATTTGATTAGTGAAGAATATAAAAAGCCAAAAGTAGTTTTCGAAGACGAAAATTCTGCAAGCCTGTTTATAGAAGCAGAATACCAGTATAAGGAAGAGTATGCAAAAGGTTCAAATGTAAAAGCGGAAGATAATGAGGATTTGACTTCTGGTATTCAGGTGTTCTATAAAGTAAACATGCTAAAAGAAAATGGAATATGGAAGATTAAGGATGTGCAGTCGAACGATTTAACTGCAGGAGTTATGTTTCCTGGATGTATTTACGATGCAAATGAGTGGGGAAATTCAGCAAATGTTAAAAAGAATAGCGTAAAGTCATTATATAAGTCTCAGCAGAAAAAAGAAGAATATAATCTGAAAGAAATTCTAGAACGCAGAAAGCAAGAAGGTGAAATTTCCAAAAAAGACCAGGATAAAATCAATGAAAAAGGCAGTATTGAATCCAAAGTAGTAGCGGTTAAAAGGCATGGTAAATTTCATAAAATGTATGCAAAACCACTTAGAAACTATCAAAATAAATGGTGGAATAAGCGTAACCCTAAGTATCAAAACTGCGATTCTATAGGAGGTGATTGCACAAATTATGCATCACAAGTTCTACATGCCGGCGGAGCACCTTATGACAAAACCGGTAAATTGAGATGGTATGCTGGTAATACTACATGGATTAGAGTCGTTGAATTAAGAAATTATCTGCTGAAAAACACATACACCGGACCTTTTGGTAAAAAAGTTTCTAAGCGTTCAAGCTTAACTTGTGGAGATTTGATTCAACTTGGGAATTATAATACCGTAGTTATTTATAAAGGTGGCATGAATGATCCGTACGTGACCGCACATACATCAAATTATAAAGGTAAGTTCATAAAGAGATATGGAATGTCAGGGACAACGAATATTTTAGTTAAAGGATATTATGACTGATTTGTCAAAAAGGGGTGTGTAACTATGAAAAATAAAAAAATAAAATTAATTACTACTTTCTTGTGTCTGATGGTAGTCTCTGTGATGCTTGCTTCTTGCGGAACCAAAAACACGGAATCTAATGAAAGTGAACCAACTAAAAAAGAGACTGTACAAGTGAAAGAAATATCCAATTTTGATAATGATGGAGAAAAAGTAGAGTCAACTTTACCGAGAACGCTTTATGAGACAAAGGATAAACTAGTGTTTTATACAACACAAGGAGTGTTTACTTACGATATAACGAAGAAGAAAATCTCAGAAGGCTTTGCCATTATGGATAGCGAGTACGCTAAGGAGGGAGAATCTGCTGGCAAAATTCCATTGAACTTCCAAGGAGATGTTACATTTAATGCAGATACAGGTAAAGACAATAAGGAAATCTATATATTCCCTCAAGACAGAAAATTTTATTATATCTATAGTGTAGCAGACAAAAAAGTAACAAAAGTAAATGAAATGTATAAGAAAACGATACATGACGAGAAGGGGCTTGACAAGTTAATAAAAAAACAGGAAAGTGGTTGGTTTTCCAGCAATGGAGAAGCAAATATCAAAGATTACAAATATAAATCTCCTACTACTGGGAAAGTATACAGACCTTTTGCTAAATAAAAATAACATCTAATCTTTATGTAAACTAATAAGCTAACAAGAGAAAACCCCTCGAAAGGGGTGTTTTTTCTTGCGGAAAGGAGAGCTAAAGCATGGTAGGTAATATAAAGGGAATTACCATAGAACTGAATGGAGATACTACCAAGCTGGATAAGGCTCTCCGTGAAGTAAATAAAGAAACAAGGACTGTTCAAAGGCAGCTTTCTGAAGTGGAGAGAGCTCTGAAAATGGATCCTGGAAATACTGATTTTTAATGCTACACTTCTTACTCTATGTGCTTTTTTTCTTTTCTTCCTTTTGTGCAACAAATTTTTTGTTCCTTGTTCTAAGAAACAATCCTCTATCAATGTAGTTGTACAGTGTTTTGATGCATATACTTGTCTTAAATTGCAGTTTATTAGACTTTATATATCCCATTACTGCCTCCAGTGAGCAATGCTCCTTCCGTAATTATTATATTCAATTAGACAAACTGGTAGTTATCTGTGTTTTCTCATAATGTATCTCCGTTTTGGTGTTTCAACTACTTCATCAATTTTAAACCCAAGTTTACCATAAAGCCTCTTTGCACTTTGGTTAAAGTCAAAAACGGTTAAAGAAATGCTTCTAATATTTTCATCTTTGAAAATAAAATACATAAATTCTTTCAATGCCTCTGTTCCAAACCCCAATCCTGTTTTTTGGGGATTTAATACAAATCTCCCTATGTGAATATTGTCTTCTTCAATTCGTATCTCTTGTATCATTCCAATGAACTCTTCTTCATTGAAAATTGAAAACTTATTTCCCAATTTTTCAATTTCGTCATAGGTCAATGGGTAAGGAACTTGTGAACCCATCCATTGCTCCTGAAACTCTGCTCCTCGTTCATTGGACCATTGACATAAAAGTGCAATATTGTCTTTATTGACCCCTTTTTCAAATCTAATGCGCATATTCAATCCTCATAAACTCTACTTTGTTTCACTCAACATTTGCAATATTATACCATTTTTTCGCTTAGTTTTATAGGCTAACTCGTTTTTCTTTATCTGTGTCAATTGTTGTAATTTCCCTATACAACTTCTAACATGTTCAACTTACGGTGATAAAAAGATAGATAGCCTGATGAATGAGCTTAGAGTAGATGATGAGGACAGAATATTCTTTGTTAAATTTGTCAGAGAGTCCATCAGCTATTTTGTATTAATTTAATTTCTTTTTCTGTATGTTGGTTACTTTTTCACAATTTCCAGTTAGCTGCTTGCTCTCTTGTCTTAATGAATGCAGAATAAATACCTTTTTTGTTTATCAAATCGTTATGTTTCCCCTCTTGCACCAATCTGCCATCATCAATCACTAAGATCTGATCAGCTTTTCTCACGGTTGAAAGTCTGTGAGCTATAGAAATCACTGTGTGCCCTTTCGATAATTCTTCGATAGCAGCCAAAATCTCGTATTCATTTTCAGGATCAACGGAGCTGGTCGCTTCATCTAAAAGAATAATCGGTGCATTTTTAATTAACGCTCTGGCAATGGAAATTCGTTGCTTTTCTCCGCCGGAAAGAGAGCTTCCACCCTCGCCTACCATAGTATTGTAACCATCGGGAAGTTCCATTATAAAATTATGGCAACGAGCCTTTTTAGCAGCTTCCACTACTTCCTCATGGCTTGCATGAGGATTTGCAAAGCGGATATTGTTCTCTATAGTATCCTGAAAAAGATATACGTCCTGAAAAACAAGTGAAAGATTTTTTAATAATTTTTCAACTTTATACTCTCGTACATCCGCATTCCCCAATCTTATCTCACCGCTGTCAACATCGTAAAAGCGAGATATCAAATTGATAATTGTAGTTTTGCCTGAACCCGAAGGTCCTACGATAGCTGTCTTTGACCCTTGCGGAATAGAAAATGAAAGGTCTTTTAAAACAGGATTTCTTTTGTCGTAGCTAAAGCTCACCTTGTCAAAGACAATATCTTGGTTTTCCACAACTTCTAGAGTCCCATCGCTTATTTCGGGAATATCTAATACCTCATCCAAATATTGCATGTTAGCGGGATTTTTAACCATTAGGATTGCCGCATTTTCAAGTTGCTTTAACCCGCCAAAAATCATAAAGCCGGCAGCCGAAACAGTAAGAGCTTGTGGTAATAGAACTTCCCCTTTTGTATAAAGATAACAAGAAAACAGTGTAACAAGCAGACTCGAAAGATTTATAATAGTAGAAAAAATTCTCGTATAAATAACAAAAACGATCTCAAAATGCACTTGAGAAAGTCTAAGCTCCTCGGAAGCATTTTTCAATTTAGAATGAATTTCTTCCACAACTCCCTCATCCGTAAGGGGAAAGCTGCGAAGTACAGGAATGCCGCTGATACTGTTAACAAGGGCATCACCTACTTTGGTAATGGCAGCATGTTCACGTGCAATTTCTCTCTTTGCTTGATTTACCATAAGAAATACACAACACCAAATAAGAATTAAGCAAATTAAGGTTAAAATTCCGATTTTAGCATTTACTCCTAACATCCCAATCAAGAGGAAAAAGGATATTGAAATGCCGGAAACAGCAAAGTCTATATTCATTGCAGAATAGCTTTCAAGACTCTTCATAACATTGGTAAAGGCTGCCATAATTCTTGATAAGCTTTGTTCTGCAAAATATCCCATAGGAGCTTTTTTAAGTTTTTCGCCAACTGCAAGTCGGTAATCCTTGAAAATACTAAAGAAAACACCGTCACTAAGACCGCTTTTCGCCCAGCCTGTCAGAAAATTGAAAAGAAAAGAAGCAAAAAGCACTCCGAAAATCGTCCAAATATGCTTGCCGGTAGTTTCATTCATCCAACCGAACGCAAGGAAGAGAGCGAAAAATCCAAATAACATTGAAGCATTTTGTAGAAAAATAAGGAACATTCCTGCTTTGAGGCGGTTTTTATACTGTCCTGCTAATTTGAATGATAATTTGATAAACTCCATATCTTACTCCTCTCCTAAGTATTGCTTCCAAAGACTCGCATATAGCGGTTCTTTTATCAGCTCATCATGTTTGCCCTTAGCTATAATTTGACCTTTATCAATTAAAATTATTTGATGTGCCTGTTTGATTGTATTTAATTTATGAGCGATTACTATAACTGTTTTGTTTTTTGTTATATGGCTAATCGCTTTCTGTATTAGGTTCTCGTTTTGAATGTCTAACGCAGAAGTAACCTCATCAAGCAAAACAATTGGGGCGTCCTTAATAATTGCTCTTGCTATTGATATTCTCTGTTTTTCACCGCCAGATAGCAGCTTCCCGTTTTCACCGATTGTAGTCATATATCCATCAGGTAAATTTGACACAAAGCTATCGCAATTTGCCAATTTTGCAGCCTCTATTACTTCATCATCAGTTGCATTTTTATTTCCCAACCGAATGTTATCCATAATTGTTCCATCAAAAAGTAGTACATCCTGAAAAACTATGGAATAATATTGCAGTAACGATTCATCATCCACCTTTGAAATATCAGTTCCATCTAAAAATACATTACCGGAACTTGCTTTATAAAATCCAGCGGCTAACTTCAATACAGTCGATTTGCCGGAACCAGAAGAACCTACTAAAGCCGTTTTTGATCCAGATTTTACTGTAAATGTAGCATTTTTAAGAACATCTTCATCCTCATATCCGAAAGTAACATTATCAAAACTAATACTCATATCATTTGTTTTGGTATGAAAAGGCTCAATATTTATATGTTCCTTTTTTATGTCATCAATTCTTTTAACCAACACATCCGTAGAGAAAATCTCTGTCAAAGAATTCATCAATGCATGGATAGGATCATATATTAAACCAGCTGAAAACAAGAAAATAATATATGTGAATAAATCAATCTCTCCATGTAATAATA
>ERZ772974.2884-NODE-2884-length-10328-cov-4.686849_pt1 | contig 10328 bp, 9 predicted proteins | sample MGYA00580671_ERZ772974 | MGnify/ENA primary metagenome ERZ772974 (study PRJEB29015, sample SAMEA2738065) | human oral metagenome | biome: human oral; feature: human-associated habitat; material: saliva | place: China | collected 2218 ... | reverse complement strand
CTGCTAGCACCTTGCTATAAGAAATCTCTTGGAAGGGTTCGTCCTTGTTGAACTTCTGCAGGAATAACGGTTTATCTCCATAAAGCTTCGTACTAGTCTCCAGTATATTCTTAATATCTGTAACCGGGCGTCGCCATGTATATTTAATCGCAGGATCTTTAGATTCTTTAATCGCATCCATAATAGCCTGCATATCTTCCATTTCTTTCGCCTTAATCTGACGGTATTCTTCTCTAATATCGCTATTATCTTCCACTTTAGAATCTACGTCCCTTCTCGAAGTCTCTGTCATCGAATTTGTAATCATAGTTTTCTTCCTCGAATCTCTTAATCTTAAGTGTCGTCGTCTTGATAAAGTCGTCTTCACGAATTTCGATTCTCTTTACACGCTTGAAAGGAGGCATCTTAGAATTCGCTTCATCGACGGCTTCCCTGATCTTTCGATACTTCTCTTCATCAGTCGCACAGCCTGCATTTTCAAGAGCCGTGTAGTCAGGATACATGATTGCTGTACAAATCAGGTCACCCTTAACCTCTTCGTGCTTTCCGTAGACTATTACTTCGCTTATAAAGTCACTGAGTAACAGGTAATACTCTACCTCTTCTGGGAAAATATTTTTACCACCCTTAGTTACGATTACGTTTTTCTTACGTCCCGTTATATAAAGGAATCCATCTTCGTCCAGATATCCATAGTCACCAGTATATAACCACCCATCCTTTATGGTTTTGGCTGTATTCTCAGCATCCTTGTAATATCCCATCATCACAGATGGTCCCTTGCAGATTACTTCCCCAATACCGCTTTCATCGTCATCTACTATTCGTACCTCTGTACCAGGCATCGGCTTGCCCACTGAGGCAGCCTTTCCGTATCTGTCTTGATTTACCGCAATGATAGGCGAGTTTTCGGTCATACCGTATCCTTGCATCATAGGGATTCCCATAGCTTCAAATTCAGAAATTACATTTGGATCAATAGCTGCGCCTCCAGCTATGAGGATATATAAGCTTTCGCCAAATATGTCGTGAACTGCTTTGAAGAGCCTTTTGGTAACCATTTTTTTATTCCTAAGATCAAGTTTCATAGACATGCTAATTGCTCGCCTCAGCTTATCGGCATTTCCACTTTTCTCCGCTTTTGTCCAAATCTTTCTATATATATTTTCGAAAATCAGCGGAACTCCAAGCATAATGTTGCATTCAGCCTCTACAAAATTCTGCTGTATATATTTCAGCCCTTCACAAATCACGACAGTTGCCCCCTGATAAAAACTCGTCATGACAGTGCATGTCATCTCGTACACATGGTGCATCGGAAGCACATCGAGTACTCTGCCTCCATCTGGAATTTGTACGTATTTTGACATATTGAATACATTCTGAGAGAGATTTCGATGCGAAAGCATTACACCTTTCGCTAATCCAGTCGTTCCTGATGTAAACAGGATTGTCGATAGATCTTCTGCGTGAATCTCAGCATCTACATATTTGCGGTTGCCTTGAGCGATAAGCTCCTTTCCTTCTGCAACGAGTTGCTCCATAGTCATGAATCTCTCATCTACGAGAAATTCATCAATGTCATCTCCAGGTGCGGCCATGATGATAACTTTTTTAACTAGAGGTAGGTCTTCTAGTAATGATACTATCACGCCAGCAAGCTTCGTCGAAGCGAATATCGCTTCAACATCGGCACGCTGCAGTAAATTGGTAATCTCACCCTTTTCAAGGTTTCTATCTATAGGTACGATTATTCCTACACCACAAACGACAGAGTAATATGATAGTGCCCATCTATGCGAGTTGTCACCAATTACTGCTACTTTGCTTCCCTTGAATCCTCGCTCAATAAGCGCTGTACCAATTGCATTCTGCTCATTTTTGAACTCAGCATAAGTCATCGTTTTGAACGTTTCCTTGTGGTCATCCTTGTACATATACGCAGCACTATCCGAAAATTTCAGAACAGAGTTATCTACTAGCTCTTTGAGCGTTTCGACATAGCTAACATCGTATAGTTGATTTTCATATTTCTTTTTATTCATATCTAATGCCCATGACCCTTTATATTTATGTCTCGAAAAGTGCACACACCAAGCAATTATACTATTATTGTGTATCGTGAAATTTTATCATTTTCTGCGTTATATTGCAATGTTTGCAAGCCTATCATCAACGGTGCTATAATGATTTAATCAGGATTTTCTTCACTAATTACTTTTAGATAGAAGATAGGACAAGGAGAACGACAAATGGATTATTTACTGAATGTTGCAGGACTGGAGAGGCACCTTCCTCTATGCAAAGTTTCAGACGACTTATATATCGCGGCTTTCATCATGTTCAACGATGTTGAAGTTACCGTTGCATGTGCAAGAGAACTTCTTAAAAAAGCTCCTGATTTTGATGTAATCATTACTGCTGAGTCAAAAGGAATCCCACTAGCTTATGAAATGGCAAGACAAGCAGGCAATAAGCCTTATATCGTAGCACGCAAGGGTCCTAAGATTTATATGGAGGATCTTATAACTGTAAATGTTGACTCTATTACTACAGATCACATACAAACTCTGTGTGTTGGACGTACAGAGCGTAAGGTTATGGAGGACAAGAGAATATTAGTAGTTGATGATGTAATCAGTACTGGTGAGTCGTTAACTGCACTCGATAAGCTTGTAAACGCAGTTGGTGGGAATATCGTCGGCCAGATGTCCGTCCTTGCTGAAGGTGAAGCTGCTGATAGGAGAGATATTATTTTCCTTGAGAAACTGCCTCTATTTGATTCTAACGGGCAGGCTATATAATATTGTTTACCAAACATGTTGTAATATATTTTAAAAACCGGGTGTATACAAAAGCTATACACCCGCTTAATATTCATGCATTTTGTAATTTCAATATAGATTATCTAAGTTCTAAATTTTTCGCGTCATACCAATGAAAACCATTTTTCTTACAATAATTGTCAATTTCTTTTGCAAGTGAAGCATCCGCTCCGTATTCTAACAGATATACAGATAACCCGTTTTTCTTAACTCTCGAAAGATATTCTTTAAAATATCGTGTTTCTTTCACAGCTTGCTTTCCATAGCTCTTTCTTTCAAAATCTATGTCTGTGAATACAGTCTCTTGATTAATACCATCAAACAGAGTATTGGCTATTTTTTCATCCATACATCTCGAAACAAAAACATCTCCACCATTTATAAGAATTGAAAGTTTATACGACTTAAGCCCTTTCAGAATTGAACAAAGCCCCTTAAATGTGCTGTCTGTATGATAGTGATGATAAACATCTGCATTATCTATGAAAAAACCATCAAAGCCCATTTCGGAATACTTTTTACCGAGTTCATCGACAACAAATCTCTGCCACTCCGCATCAGATACATCCACCCATCGTTCATTAGGCCATTCCTTATATATCCCAAGTGTTTTGTCTTTAAATCGGTCAAAATATGGACGATATTTCTCAATAGCACCAATATTTATATAACCATATACCTTTTTACCCGACTTGCGAAGCTCACTTATCTGATTGGTACTAAATTCAGATGGTTCAATTACTACAATCCGATAGTCACGTAGCCGTTCTTTCTGTTCGCTATTGATACCTAGAAAGACCCCGTATTCTCTTGATGGTTTTATTGCACAACCTGAAACAACGATAGACAGACAGATAATTATGTATAAACCAAAATATAATATTAAATTCAAACTTTTCTTTTTCATAAGGATACTTTAATTGTATTATACGTGTTTTACATGATTTTATGATGTATCTGAATTTTAACTATGACTTTATTGTACATGTCTCTTATTAAAGTTTCCAACCAATCGCTTCAGAGCGAGCTGACACAAAGTCTCTATATATTCCTTCATTCTTCATCAACTCTTCATGAGTACCCTGCTGAGCGATTTTGCCTTTATCAATAACGTATATTCTATCCGCATTACGCACAGTTTTGAGTCTATGTGCAATCATCAATATTGTCTTCTCTTTGGTAAGTTCCTTAATCGCAAGCATGAGTTCACGCTCGTTCTCAGGATCAACATTCGCTGTAGCTTCATCAAGTATAATGATTGGAGCATCTTTCATGATAGCACGAGCAATGGATATACGCTGCTTTTGACCACCTGAAAGGCTGGCACCTGCCTCTCCTAGAACTGTATCATATCCGTCCGGAAGCTTGCTTATAAAATCATGGCAGCAAGCCCTTTTAGCTGCATCTATGACCATATCCATCGAAGCTTCAGGTTGGCCGAATCTGATATTATTGGCAATCGTATCATGGAACAAATATACAGACTGGAACACAAAGCTGAAGTTCTCCATAAGAGAGTTCATATTATATGCTCGAACATCTCTATTATCCAATTTGACCTGCCCTGACTGCACATCCCAAAATCTTGCTATAAGGTGACAAATCGTAGTCTTTCCGCTTCCTGATGGACCGACAAAGGCCGCCGTGGTTTTCTCCGGAATCGAAAGACTTATGTCATCAATAACCTTTCTAGTGTCATATGCAAAATCTACGTGATCCATCTCAATATTCTGCGTTTCAGTCTCAATATACTCTCCATCAATATCCATATTCTCGATAGCCAATACAGATTTTGCTTTATCAACAGAGATATCAACTGCACGAAGAAGAGACGAAAAGTTGCCGGCAGAATCAAGTGCAGCATACATCAAGAAGGACGCAATCATCATAACTATAGTAGTCGCAAGATCCATAGTGCCTGCAAAATAGAATTGCAAAGAGAGCACGCACATCATGACTCCCGTCATCTTAATAACCCAGCTCTGCAGTGAAACGAATGGCACAATTTTGAATTCCATGCGTATGTTTGCTTTAGATGCATCATCAATGCAAATATCCAGCTTTTTATTATTCTCTCCGATAAGTTTAAAATTCTTTGCTTCTGTAATACCCTGTATAAATTCCAGTACTTCACTAACCATCGCAGTATCCTTATCAAGCTTTTGCTTCGATACATCAACTGAATGTCGTTGTAGAAAAGAATTGATTACAAAGAATATAAGTAGTCCGACAAGAGCTACTGCACCTATTCTAAGGTCAAATATCAACAGCATAATTGTAATCAAGCAAGACTCAAGCGTACCTCCCAGTGTCAGCATTACAACACGTGTTGCAACATCAGCCAGCAATTCCATAGTGTTAGTAGTTATACTTGTAATATTGCCAAGCGATGTCTCATTAAAATATCCCATGGGCACATAACGAAGATGTTCGGCTATCTCTATTCTCTTTCCTGCACAGGTTGTATATCCTGCAATTGTCTGCAGCATCTTGCTTCTTCTGGATACAACACATTGAACCACCATTCCTCCAACCAAAACTGCGAGTGACAGCATAATTGTTCTGTAAGTTACATCACCGCGAACTACACCTGTTACTAGAATATAGATTGCCGGAATCTTCATAGCTTGACCAATAGCCTCAATTACACCGAGAACTATAGCTTCATAATATCTTTTTTTATTTTCAGTTCCTGAGAACTCAAAGAATTTCATCAGAATTTTAAACATCAGAATCTCCTCCATCTACAGTATCTCTTGCCGATACGTGAGCAACCCACATTTTATTATAAAGCCCGTTTTTCTTGAGGAGTTGCTCGTGAGTACCGATATCATCAATATATCCATCATTCACTACGATTATTTGATCTGCATCAACTATGGTAGATAGTCTATGTGCTATTACGATAAGAGTCTTCCCTTTAATCATACTGGCAATTGAACGTTGTATAACCGCTTCGCTCTCCGGATCAGTGTAAGCTGTAGCTTCATCAAGAATAACAATTGGTGCGCCCTTGAGCATCGCTCTTGCTATAGAAATACGCTGTCTTTCACCACCGGAAAGGTGTCCTCCGGCATCGCCGACTATAGTGTCATATCCCTTTTCCAGCCCCATGATAAAATCATGGCAGCCGCAGCGTTTCGCCGCTTCGATGACATCTTCATCACTTGCACCTTTTCGTCCCATACGAATATTATCCATGACCGAACGATTGAACAGATAATTATCCTGAGCTACATAGGCAATCTTGGTATTATAATCATCCCAGCTCATATCCTTGATATTAACTCCGCCAAAGGTAATCTCACCGCTATCTACGTCCCACAATGCTGAAATAAGCCTGGCAATCGTAGATTTACCGGATCCTGATGGACCTACAAGTGCATTTACACTACCCTCTTTGATAGATAGATTAACCCCATGTAGTATTTCCACACCTTCTTCATATGAGAATCTGACGTTTTTAATGACAATATCATTTCCCTCTGGTTGTTGTCTTGTCTCTTCAGGTCGCTCCATCTCCTTGTGATCAAGGATTCTCTGAACTTCGCCGAAAACAATTTCTATCTTTGCCATATCATCTGTGTATGACATAACAGTTATTAATGGTGCCAGCATGCCCACAGAGAGGATGAGTACCGTGATAAGTTCTCCTGCCGTGATTGAACCGTGCATGAAGAGAATCCCTCCAACTGGTATTATGGTTAGAATAGTTGTAGGTGTTATAGCCATACCAATTGTAAAAAATAGAATAGTAGCCTTCATCCAATCGATAAAGCAGTATGCACCGTCATGTGCAGCCTTTTCGAATTTCTCATAGGAGCTGTCCGTCTTCCCAAACGCCTTGATTACCTCAATTCCGTTGATATATTCAACTGCCGTATCGTTGAGAATTTTTGTCTTTTCCACACAATCTGCCCAACGACTTCCAGCATTTCTGGTCATCATTCCCATGCAAAAAGCTGCCACAGGCAGTGTCATAATGCTTGCAATACCCAGTTTCCAATTAATTGTAAAGATATAAACAAGAACCGCTACAGGAGCAATGAGATTGGCAGTGAATTCCGGCACAATATGTGCAAGTGTAGTTTCAAGACTATCTACCCGCTCAACTATAATACTCTTTAGAGAACCCGACGGAATTCGTTTAACATCTCCCAGGGGCATCCGGGTAAGCTTGAAACAGAGTGCTTTTCTTATGTCTCCTAGAACTGCAAAGGTTGCAGCGTGTGAAAATCCTGTAGATACAGAATGCAGCAACGCCCTTAAGGTCCACATAATAATCATCAATATAAAATAGTTCATATAGACATTCCAATCCCTAACCCCATCTAGCAGTTTAATAACAATGCAGCTCATCAGGTAATATGGAATGAGGGAACAAATTACTCCCAGCAAAGCGAATATCACGGATAAAATGTATTTACTTTTTCGTGTACTCGCAAATCGTTTGATTATAGCAAGTGCATTGCTGCCCTGACGTCCTGAAGAATCATTCATGTGTTTTCCTCCTCATATAGTATCTTTTAGATAGTTATAATTGTTTAAAAATTGATAGTATATATTGATAAATGGGTGTTCGTAATCAATAATCGCTCGTTAGTTAGCCTAGTCTAACTTGAGTTTTCAAAAAAAGCGGTATCTTCGCATAGAAATATCCGCTTAGAAAATACCACCAAATAACTCCTGCCATCCCGCAGTATAAAATCTGCGGATGAGCTCAAGCTGCGCCTTAGCCGCTGAATAAGTCATATCATGAACTATAAGCTCGCGAAATGCATTAAACATACTTGTTGCCATAATATGCTCGAATCTGTAATCGATATCCAGAAGTTCTTGAGTCTCTTCATTAACATCACTTCGGAGATCCACTTTGAATCTCTCAGTAGATTCAATTTCAATATCGACTAATCGGTCTACAAAATCCGAAAACCTTGTCCCTTCTGATTTCAGGAGCATAAGTCTTACTTCTCTTAGATGATCATATGCATAATTTAGCATCCAATGCATGCAATCACGGGACACATCGGTCATGTCCGCTTTCTGTTCGTCAAATTCTTTGCCGGCAAACGATTCTTGAACGTCTATATAGTGCTGCATCATGGCGTTATAATGCTCGCCAACGATATCCTCAAATAGTTCCGCCTTACTGGAATAATATCCATAAAATGCTCCTGTGGTCACCCCTGCATTTCTAACAATCTGACGCAAAGATGCTCCCTGATACCCGTTATGCTCGAATTCATAAAGCGCAGCTTCTATAATCTTGTGTTTGGTTTGCACTTCATCTGTCGTGAAAGGCTTAGTATTCATATTGCTCCTGTAGTTAAACTACGTCATCATGTAACACTGTTATATAACACCGTTATATTATCAATTAGTATGTATAATGTCAAGAAAAGATTGGTTCAACTGATAACAATGAATCAAATCCGTAATTTCCTCTTCATAATCCATTCTAAAACCTTTAATTACGTACTCTTTCAGCCTTTCGGTCGCCCACTTTCTGAAGTCAGCAGCATTTTTAGATTTAACCCTATAACCAAGAAAAATCAGCATAACATTTCTCTAAGCTATGATTAGATAATTCATTGGATTGATAAAAATGGAAACCATATGCATACCCTTGATCATAGAACTTCTCTTCAGGTACAATCTTTTTTCTCAATCCATATATATTGAAGAACCATTTGCCAGTTGGTATTTCAAAGTCAATTGCTGTCCAATATATAATAGCTCAGCATTCTCTCCCGACCTCACAACGTAAAATTCAAGGATGCCCTTTTGTCAAACTCCTAAATAAAAACCCCAATAGGCTGATCATGTATGTCTTAGCTTACACAACTGAAAATAAATTTTTAAAGCGTTCATTCCAGTTATCACTGATAGAGAACCGTCTCTTCTTTTTCCAAGGATGATAATATAGTGATATTGACCTGTATGCTGTGTTTTTCTCGCTGTTTTTATCTATTCGTCTTCCCCTTATCGTAACTTCTTTTACCCTTTATATAACGAAAGACACCTAGGATACTTGGAGCAAGAATTATCACAAAAATCAAAATAGAAATAAAATAGGCATTCATCATAGCAGACGATTTGAAATTCTTATTTATTAGTATATTAGCGGAATACAGAATGCCGGTTATGCCGATAAATGCACCCCAGACCGATAGAATCAGTTTTGCAACACTGGATTTTTGGTCTTTTTGCTGTTTGTCCCTATGGAGTTGTAACATTTAAGTAGAGTCTGTAAATCCACCAAATTCTCATGGTAGTATATCAATGAAAGGATTGGTGAGACTATGCAATACGACAATTCATTCAAGCAGGAAGCCCTCGAACTTTCAGACGAAATCGGTGTCAGAAAGGCTGCAGAGCAGCTTGGCATTCCATATTACAAACTTGCTGATTGGCGATATATCCGAAAGCATCAAGGTGCTTCATATTTTGTAGGCAGTGGTTACAAACGTAAACCTGTCGACGAGAAAGATCGTCGGATACAGGAGCTTGAAGCCGAACTGCGTGAAACCAAGCGAGCCAATGAAATACTCAATGATGCCCTCGGCTTTTTCGCAGAAAGCCTAAAGAAGTAAAAGCGCATCATCGCTATGAATTCATTCACTCCAGAGAAGGCAAATGGCCTGCAAAATCTATGTGTCATTTGCTGGAAGTGAGTGAGTCAGGCTACTACAGGTATCTTAAGAATCTTGGTAAGCCTGACAAGGATGCGGTTCTTTCGGCAGCTATACAGTCCATCATTGATGAGTCTGTATTCAATGACAACTATGGAGTTCCCTGTATGCATATGGCTCTTGCGCAAAGAGGGCAAAGGTAGGTATACGCAAGCTCAGTCGGATCATGCTGAAAATGGGACTAATCCGTGAACGAAAGCGTAGATCTAAGGATCTGACCAAAGCTACAACCGAGATTCAGGATAAGGAAAACCTGATCCGACAGGACTTATCCTCAGATAAGCCATATACCAAGCTACTTACAGATATATCTCAGATCCAATGCATCGATGGGAAGCTGTACATTTCACCGATTATCGACTGCTTTAAGGGGAGATCCTATCGCTCATCATGCGTGATAACATGAAGAAAGAATTGTGTATCGATACTGTTAAAGCTGCACGTATTAGATACCCAATCAGTGGGGCGACCCTGCATTCAGACAGAGGTAGCCAATATACAAGTGACGGTTTCAGAACTATACTGGCAGCAAACAACATACAACAAAGTCTGAGTGGCATTAATCACTGTTATGACAATGCCAGAATGGAGAGTTTCTTCGCTACTTTGAAGAAAGAACTCCTGTATCGTATCCCGACATACAGAATGAAGATGTCAGAAGTAAAGTCCTGGATCTTCAAATATGTATTCACCTACTACAATACGGTACGAATATATACGTCTAATCCGAGCGGACTTCCTCCGGCAGAATACAGAAGGATGGTGCTCGACGAAGCCCTGGCGGCTTAAATCAATTTTGGGTGTTTAGAGA
>ERZ772974.2882-NODE-2882-length-10332-cov-3.699037_pt1 | contig 10332 bp, 22 predicted proteins | sample MGYA00580671_ERZ772974 | MGnify/ENA primary metagenome ERZ772974 (study PRJEB29015, sample SAMEA2738065) | human oral metagenome | biome: human oral; feature: human-associated habitat; material: saliva | place: China | collected 2218 ... | reverse complement strand
TAATATTATTCAATAATTAAATTTATTATATTTTTAAAGCAGACAAAAGGAGAAAATTATTATGAACAAAGTATTTGAACTTGTAGGCCGTGCAGTTATCGGTGGTATCATTGGTTTCACAGTTGGTTACGTAACTCAAACTGCCATTAACGGTGGTTTGGCTAATAATGTGAAAGCAGACGTTAAGGGTTTTAAAAAATTGGTCAAAGACACAATTAATGCGTAAGCGAAACCTTGTATAATATTGGTGAAATGCCTTAGTTAAATTATTCGTCGCATTGCGGTTTAATTTAATTAAGGCTTTCATATATGTTGAAGGTCGGCATCGAACCTTCTGGGGCAAGCTGAGACTTGCGAATAATTGCGGTATTGGGAGGAAAGCTAAGTCGTAAAGATATGTGAACTCCACTGAAGGCTATATGTAATAGTGTAGTCAAGTGTCCAATGGATTGAAACTCATTAGAGAATATAATATCCTAAAAGACCGCAACTTCCATTAGCGATGATACTAATGTTGAAGAAGTAGTGGACTACCCTATCGAAAGATAGGGACTATAACTTATATTGGCGGATTGCGTTGAGGTCGAAATACCTTTCATAATCATAAGTAAATTAATAGTAGATATAAAAGCTACCATCCGCCAATATTCCATGGGCTTAGTAGTGAACACTGGTGCAACTCCAGTAAAGCCCATTCGCATTGGAAACGTTATCGTAATTTAGGTGTTCCAACGGTTCCGGAATGCCTTGTACGATAATGGTGAGTGAAATCATAATCATTCATACCTGTTGTATAAGGAAATGGTATTGGCAATGATAAAAAGAAGAGTAACTCAAATTTTTTAATTATAAGATAAAAGTTTTAAGTCCTCTAGTCAGATAGTAGAGGCAAAATAAGGAGTAATTATGAACAACTTTAGTTTAATCAAAGGGTACGTATCCCGCAAAACTACTACTTTCCATCCAGCACGTGATGGCAAAAAAGCTGTATTTAGCACAACTATCGCAGTAGCAACTGGTACAGTTGATGGCGAAGGTAAGAAAGTATATAACTGGGTACCAGTTAAATCCTTCGGTAAAACAGCTGAATTGATGAATGAAAATCTTGTTGGTGGTGATTACACAGAAATCACTGGTCGTTTGGGTATGAACCCACGCTACACTAACAAGAAAGGCGAAACAGTTTATGAAACTTGTTTCTTGGTAGCAACACAATTCTCTCGCTTGACTCAACGCGAAACTCCAAAAGCAACTGAAGTAGCTCAAGAAGAAGTTGAAAACTTTGCAGGAGCACCAGAAGTATTTGGCGAAGAATTAGAAGGTGCAACAATTCTTTAATTTGAACTAACATAAGAAAAATCATACATGAACCACTGGCGTGAAGAGATGTATGATTTTTCTTTTTTTGTTTTTTAACTTGAGTTAAAAAATATTTTTAGTTGAAATTAAAAAACAAAAGTGTTATAGTATTGTGTATTATTTTTAACGAAAGGAATTTTAATTATGAAAGAAAATTATTCATTAAAAGAAATTGTAGAAACATTAGCTAATTTTAAAGAAGTAATGAACTATGTTCGTCAAAACTATAGCGTATGGGACAGCACTGTACAAGAATGTGATAAAGCATTCGGTGATATTCGCCACTATTGTGAACTACAATATCCTACACAACGTAGAGATAAAACAAAAGTAGTCCGTTTAATTCACGACTTTTCTGTTAAACGTCGTGAGTGTAAAGACTATCTTGAAGTATTAGCACCATTATTTGAAAGTAGTTTAGTTGAAGAAAAACAATTAATGAATGTCAATCGTATTATCAATCAAATTAAAAAGAATCAAGAAAAAAATCGAGCATATAAACCTCGTGTATTAGAAGAATTATTTACAGGTAAATAATATGAAAAATGATGAAGAGCTTTTTACTTCCTTAACTGTTGTATTATTCTTTATTATAATAATTATTTGTTTCCCATTTGGAACATCTCAAGAAGATGCATACAATAAAGAAGTGCAACGATATAATAAATATGTTGAGGCTCAAAATTATAATATAGGCGACACATTTATAATTACATATAATGAAAATACTAAAGTTGTAAATTTAGCCGTTAAAGATATGGAAGAAAAAGGATACAAAAAATTATCTATTACTCCTGTATCAAGAAAAACAGGGTTTGCTTCCTCTACCATCGAATATATGGTTGAATATCAAAAGATTAAATAGTAATATATATTTTCGTGTTATTTTTTAATTAGAAAAGAGGTGTTTATATGAATTTTTTGTTTAATTTATTAAAAAAAGTTGCACCAAAATATATTTTGTGCCATAATAAAATGGAATTAGAAATCCTAAAAGCACGTCTTGCTTTGGATAAATAATACGAAGGGACATTTAATTAAAATGGCAGATACATATTTTGTAAATGACTACGCTCTTAAAGACGCTGCGGAATTACGCAAAGAAACTGAAGAGCGAATTAAAAAAGCGGTAGAGCGTATCGTTAAGATTTTATATAAAGCGATTATGACCGCATCAGAAAAAAATGAATTTGAAGTTACAAGTACATTAGATTTAAGCTCCGACCATGATTTGGATAGAGCTACAGTTGAAGGTGTAAAAACAGAATTAACGAATAAAGGTTATACTGTTACTTACGAAACTGAAGACCATAATGTATGGAAAATAACTTGGTAGTTTTTTAATAAGCTCGGAATTAATATCCGAGCTTTATTTTTATATATGGAGGAAAAATCAAATGGTGAATGTATTCAAACCAACTGAAGAGGAATGGAATATGGGAGTTGTCGGCATCGAAGATATGTACGGCAATAAAGTTTTATTTAATAGTATCGTAATGCTATTAGGTCAAGAATATGGTATTTATTTATTAGTTTGTAATGATGACGATGAATATGGTGCTGCGTTAACAGATGACCCTACTTGTCAAGATAAAGAAAGTCGTATTCATTTTAATGAATTTTTAGATTATGAACATATTAAAGTTGTTGGCACTTACGATAAAGATAACAAAGTCTTAATGGGCAAAATCGGTAAAACCGAGAAATGTATTTCTTGGCAAAGTAAAAAACGTCGAAATAAAAATATGAAAGTGAGTGCATAATATGTTATATCTAAAAAATATGCCAGCTTATGAATTTTTAGATAAATTCTTTAAATTAGATAATTTAAGCTTTGAAACTATATATGATGATAAAGTTTATAATTATAATGTAGCTTCTTATAATGATAAAGAAAAAGATGGAAATATCACTGCGCTAAATTTAAGTCTTTTAGAGAAACGAGATGAAAATTCTAACTGGGCAGATATTCAATATAAATATTTATTTTTAGAATTTTATCTTAATAATGATTTAATTAAATTTAGTGATGATACATCTGATAACAAAACGAAACAAATTGTTAAGGATTTTGTTGATGCAGTTATTAATGCATAGAGGAATAAAAAAAAATGAGAAAACTTATTGAATTAGAACCTGGTATTTTAAGTGTTGAAAATTTTTTATATCAATTACAAACATGTAAGAACGTTGTGCTTGAAAATGGATATGATGAAAATTTTTACATTAAAAAAGTATATATTCCTAAAGATTTTAAAAATGAACATACCGTTTTATTTAGTATTAGTTTTTGGCGTAAAGATGTAGGTTATCAAAGCCATGTTATATATACACCAATTCATATTGAATATGCAGCACATTTAAAAGATAATTTAATTTCTTGTGTAGATGATTATGCTCCATTAGGAATAGAATTATTAAGTAAAATAATAAACGAAGTAATCCTTGTATAATATTGGTGTGTCAATTCGGCACAGTATTGTTAACTTAGTTTATTTATATAAGGAGTTTTTATTATGATGACTTTAACTTTTAATCATGAGGCAGAAGCTATTGCGATTGTGCATCATATCGCACATTTTGCAGAAGATAATGACAACGTAATTGTTTCTGATGATGACCGCTATTCTCTTGAATACTTTGTATCTACACCTTCAATGTGTTCATTTGCAATAAACGGTGAATTTTTAAGTATGGTAATGAATGTAATTCGCACAGGATGCGATATTCATTTTGAAATTGATATTGAAGATAATATTGCTGGCGGTGAATATCCACAACCTTTAGTATATCAAATGCTAATGGGATTATTAGTAGATATTATTGACGATTTTAATCAAAAAGAATATATTGATTCTGTTTCTGAAGTATAATTTTATGATAGCCACGCATTCATTTGCGTGGCTATATAAGTATTATTTTTATTTTTTTAAAGAAAGTGTGCAAAAATGGAATATATCATTAGGCATGAATACAGAGATATACATAATGCATTATTAAGAATTTTTTCTGAAATCTTACAAGATAAAATGGAATATACAATTTATTCCTCAAAAACAGAAAAAAGAAGAAAAGATATTGTTGGCATGGGTATGCGAATGGTAACAGAAAAAGAATTTAGTATAACATTCCATATTAGAGAAAAAACAGATGGAGCTACTTGCAATTCAACTATCGGTTGCGAATTAATTATGAAAGAACATGGTCTAGGTGAATTTGCTATTTTCTCTAGTAACAAAGATGAAGCATATACTATTGTTAATATTTTTGAGTTTTTAACAGAAAGATTCTATCGAGCTCAACTAGATAGAGAATTATTAGGTGAATAATATGTTATGTTATAAAGATAGAACGTATTGCGGAACAGATTGTAAATTGCAAGGCACTTGTAAAGAAAGTTTTGAGTACGCAAAAGAAGAACAAAAACAACATCCAGATGAATTTGTAAGAAATTTACCATTCTCTATTCGGTACAAAAGTGAATGTGAAAATTTTCAAAAAAAATAGTTGACATATACTATAACTATGTTAAAATATACATGTGAGTTTTACCTCCTTTCGTTAATATAACTCACACGTGCGTATAGGGTTCTGCTTTGGTGATAGCAGAATAGACTGTGGAACAACAACTTTATAGGTGTTGATTAGACAAGAAAGAGACGGTATTTGAGAGATGCCGTCTTTTTTCTTTATTGCTTTTTGTCTTTTTTTGTAGTATAATATACATATCTTAATTCGGTATTATGGTAGAAAAAAGGATAAAATTATGAAAGTCTATGGATATGCTAACAATTTAAAAGGCGAACAAATATATGGTCGCCTTGTCGATAAAAAATTTTTACTCGTAAAAGATACTACGTTGGTTGAAATTAAACCAGATACATTTCAATCTGAACAAGAAATTCGAGTAAAAGAAAGAAACAAGTTAGTGGCGAAAGCCAATCGCAAGGCTACTTCTGAAATTAAAAAAATTAATAAAAGTAAAACAAAAAATCTTCAGGAACTAGCGACACCAGAAATGCTTGGTAAGTATCTTGCCATGATTATGATGCAATGGGTTCGTGGCAATAAAATTACTGAAGATGAATATACGTATGAATATGAAAAAGAAAAAGCATTAGCGAGCTCTGAATATAAGGAGGTATTATGTTAAATTTTTATTATAATGGTGATGAATCAATTCAAACATACGAAGCGGAATTTACATTAGAAATTAAAAATGACTATTACAAAGGTCATGGTACTGTCGATAAAGATAGCATTAAAACTTTGTATACTAAATTAATTGAAGATGGAAATTATGATGCTGAATTTAATTTAATTGACATAGAAGAACACGAAGGATTTACTGCGATTAAATATGAATCGACTGATTATATCGATGGTTCTTTCTTATTATTTGATTTAGTTCGTGAAGTACCTAAAGATGTTTATACATATTTTATTTGCTCTCCTAGTTTTGATTTTTATTATAAGCATGTTGGCAAAAATTCTTTACCGTTTTCTTCTAAATATTTAGTTTATACAGCTCATAATGGCAGTTATATTTTGTGCGATGATTATAAAGAAACCATTGGCAAATTAGAAGAAGTAGCACAACGTATTCTTCATGAAGGTGCTTCGTTCACTAAAGATGCAATTTTAATTTCTAAAATTGATAGTGGTGATAATAAAGATTTCAATGATTTGTTAGATGACTATAAAACGTATGATGTGATGCGTGAAAATATTAATTTCGCGGCTAAACAAGATAACCCAGAAGAAATCATTAAAATGCTTCGTAGTCAATTTGGCGACGACATGGAAATTGTCTTCATTGATGAAGAAACTGGTAAACGTGTTGATGGTCCAAATAAAGAAAAGAAGGATAATAAAAAATTATCTTAGGTAATATAAAGGACGGTAGTTTATTTTAATCTTCCTCCTCCTTTGTATAATATATAATAAAACTACTTGTGTAAAAAAAAGTGATGAGATATAATGTATATAGAGTATTCTATGTAATACAAAAATCTCCTCATTTTGCACACAAAAAAGATGGTTATTCTGAGCAGCGACAGAATAGCCATCTTTTTTATTTATAAAATATGGCTCTAAAATATCCTGTAAAAATTTTTACTAAAAAGTTGTATTTTTAGTAAAAACATATTATAATAATCTCGTAATATTAAATATAGAAAACGAGGTGAAATATAATATGTATTTAACTATTAAACAACAAGTAAAGCATTTAACTAAAGAAGAATATAATATTTTAAGAGAATTATGCCGTATAGCTAAGAATTTAACGAATCAAGCAATTTATAATATTCGTCAACATTATTTTCAAGAAAAGCAATATTTAAAATATGAATCTAATTATCACGAATTAAAAAATTCTGATAATTACAAATTATTAAATTCTAATATGGCTCAACAAACTCTTAAAGACGTTGACCAAATGTTTAAATCATTTTTTGCTTTAATTAAATTAGCAAAGCAAGGTAAGTATAATTTTAAGCACATAAAATTACCCAATTATCTACCTAAAAATGGATATGCAAATTTAATTATTGGTCAAATAAGAATTAAAGATAATGTTTTAACAATTCCTTTCTCTAATACTTTTAAAAAGAAACACGAATCTAATAAAATTCAAATTAAAATCCCTTCAGTGTTAGAAAATAAAAAAATAAAAGAAATTCAAATTATTCCTAAATTTAATGCTAGGTTCTTTGAAATTCAATATACTTATGAAATTGAAAAAGAAAATATAAATTTAAATACTAACAATACACTGGCTATTGATTTAGGTGTCAATAATTTATGCACTTGTGTTACAAATACAGGAAAATCTTTTATTATTGATGGAAAAAAGTTAAAATCTATTAATCAATTCTTTAATAAATATAATGCAAAATTACAATCTATAAAAGATAAACAAAATATTAAACGGCAAACAAAACAACAATATTTAATTTCTCGTAAGAGAAAAAATAGAGTTGATGATTACATTAATAAAACATGTCGTTATATTATTAATTATTGTTTAACTAATAATATTGGTACTTTAGTAATCGGATATAATCAATCATTTCAAAATAAAACTAATTTAGGTAAAAGAAATAATCAAATTTTTACTCAGTTACCATTTGGTAAAATACGAGAAAAATTAGAGTATTTATGTAAACGATATAATATTAATTATATCTTACAAGAAGAATCGTATACCTCTAAAGCTAGTTTTTTTGATAATGATGAATTGCCTATTTATAATGCAGATAATCCACAGATATACGAATTTAGTGGTAAACGTATTAAAAGAGGCTTATATCAAACTAAAAATGGTTATCGTTTTAATGCAGATTGTAACGGAGCATTAAATATTCTTCGTAAAAGTAAAGCTGTAGACTTAACTGTCTTATGCCGTAGAGGCGAGCTGAACACGCCTAAAAGAATAAGGATTTTTTAGAAAGTCAAACTTCTTAATAAAGTAATTTTATATTACTTTTAGAATTATATGACTTTAATCATGTAAGGTTCAGTTATAATAGAAAGGAATTTAAAAATGAGTGAATATATTGTTGCTATGTTAACAACTATTTTAGTTGTATTACTTTTAATAGGAAAATCATCTTTAACATTTGTTAATAATGAATATGAAATTGGATTTAAATATAATTTTAGATTATTCTTTGAAGAACCAGATAGTCCGCATAGCTTTAAATTTGAAATTATATGGAGTAAATAAAATATGAAAAAGAAATTAGTTAAAGTATATATTAGAGACCTACGGTTTGATATTCCCGATGTGTCTTTAGAAAAAGTAGAGCAATTATATCAACAATTACAATGGTCAGAGGCTAGAGATAGTTCTGTACAAGAAGTGATTAAAAAAATTCAAACATTGCAATCAACAATAGAAATATTAAAAGAGCAAATTCAAGAATTAGTTGATAAGAAGATAGAATTAGAAAATTTAGTATATGTAAATGGTGAAATAAAAACATACGCAGATATCTTGTCAGAAATCAAAAAAGATGCTAAGATTAAATAGTAACTTTTTTCTGATTCTAACGAAAGGATATTGGTATGGAAGATATTATTAATCAACCAAAACATTATACGTTTGGAGGCATTGAAGTGCGTCCATTCATTAATGCCCAAGGATATAATTTTGACATGGGTAACGTTATTAAATATATTGTACGTGCAGGTATTAAAACGCCAGATAAATTAATTGACTTAGAAAAAGCATTGAATTATATTAATGACGAAATTAAAAAAGGCAATAAAAAATTGCACTTTGAACCTACAAGTATTTTCATTTCTGGATATGAATTCATCAGAAGCCAACCACATTTAACAGATAATCTTAAAAATATTATCTCTTTATTATCTAAAGATGAAAAAACAGACTGTATTTTAATGGCAGAAGTAATTTCTGCACGAGATTTGTTACAAGAAGAAATTAACATGTTAAAGATTTAAGGTAATAAACCCATTGAAACGTTTTTTAATTCTCTTAATTAAGAAAGGAAAGAACTCCAATGGGTTTTTTACTTACTGTGAAAAATTTTTTACAAGAAAACTGGCGATTACTCGTCAACTGTCTTAGGTGGCTCATACTTTTTGTTCTTATTGTATTGTCTTTTCTGTATGTTTTGGATAAGTTTAATTCACGCAACGAAATAGATACAAAGCCATCTAAAGTCATTAACGCTGACGGTACTGTTAATACAAATAAACATTATCAAGAAGCAACGAAGGTGCAAACGAATACAATCGAAAAAACATCTTTTGTATATATTCCCAAAGAAACACCTCGGGATGCAGACGTAGAATTTAATAATGCAGATAAAAAAGTATTTGTAAAAGTAAATGGTCAGCAACATGAAATTGAAAATAATGTAACTGAAACTCAAAAATTTGAAAATGGCAAATTAGTCGTAACTCAAAAAGAAGAGTCAGTTATTTCAATCGCCGCTCCTAAGCCAGCTAAAACTTCACTTAGTTTTTATTATGGTGGAGGTAATAATTATGGTGTAGGTGTAAATTATAATATTTCTAAACATGTAACTTTGAACGGACTATATGTTAATCATAAAGCATATGTCGGTGTAACGGTACCTATCGGAAACATGGATAGCAGTTCAAAGAAACAAGATGTTTCTAAACAAGAAAAGGATGTGAAATAATATGCCAGAAGCAGCAGGTGCAGGCAATGAAGTACATGCAGCAGCAACTCCAGTTTTCAACGTAATGTGCAAAGGTCACAAATACATGTTCTCTAGCGATATCGTTCCAAAAGACGACGCTATGCATGTAGTACGTGCAACTGATTTGTTGAGCAATACGCTCGAATTAGTATTCAAAAATAAAATGTGTGTAAGTGTAGAAATCGTAAAATAACATGGAACTGCAATACAATAATAAAACATATTTATTTTCTGAATATATCGAACCAGTAGACACTGGTTTATATACAGCCGTATTAGTTAGCGGAAATAATATTCGTTGTGAAATCGTATGGTTTAATGGCGAACTTCGTGAAATTAATGAACTCGGTAATGAATAAAAAATAAATAATAATAAAAAGACATGAGTCTAAGCACCTTGTATAATAATGGTGACTTCAAACTTATGTCTTTTTTATTATTATTTATCATTATATAATATTAAGTAGAGAGGAAAAAATTATGACATATACAGGAAAAATGAATAAGAGTTTTATCGATGACATTGCAAATTCTATTAATCGTGTCATCCGTGAAACATCTTTTAGAAGCAAAACAAAATCTAAGAAAAAGAATTTAGATATCACATTTAGTTTTAGTGATTTATCTGAGCCAAAAAAGGAATTATTGTTATTAACAATTCGTAAGATTAAAGATATGAAAGAGGAAGATGTATTATTCTTTATTGATTCTATTAATCAATGCGAAAAAGAAAGAGGTACGTACAATGAATATCGTTGAACGAGTGATTCGTAGT
>ERZ772974.2880-NODE-2880-length-10332-cov-13.238786_pt1 | contig 10332 bp, 5 predicted proteins | sample MGYA00580671_ERZ772974 | MGnify/ENA primary metagenome ERZ772974 (study PRJEB29015, sample SAMEA2738065) | human oral metagenome | biome: human oral; feature: human-associated habitat; material: saliva | place: China | collected 2218 ... | reverse complement strand
AAATAGCTGAGTTTATTAATTTAGTAGGAGCTTTTCAAGCTTTATTCCAATTTGAGGATGAAAGAATTGTTAGAGATATAAATAACTCTGTTAATAGAATGCAAAATTGTGACATGGCGAATATGAATAAGACTGTTAATGCATCGGCAAAGCAGGTTGAGGATATTAATATAATAGAAGAAAGAATTGGTTTAGATAACATTGATGAGAAACTTCGAGTTGTAGCTGAGGCGAGGCTTAAGTATCCAGAATATCCTTTGAAAGAAATTGCCGAAATGATTGAGGATGGAAAGTTATCAAAATCAGGATTGAATCATAGGTTTAGAAAAATTGCAAAAATAGCAAAAGAATTAAAAGAAGGAACATACCAAGCAAAGTAAAAAGAAAGGATGAGAAAAAGATATGAGTAAGTGGGACGAGCAAATACTAGTAGTAAATAGAAAAGAATTATTTAATAATGAGGAAAATCATTTTTATGGATTTATACAAAAAAATGACGAAAAAACAAAGAAAATTATTGATACATTCGAATCTTATGAAGTAAAACGTCGTGGAGATATGGAAGAAGATCCAAGTTATAAACAATTAATAGGATATGTTTTATTAAAAGATGCAAATACAAACGAAGTCCTTGTATATAAACGCCTAGTAGGTGGAGGTGAAGCAAGACTTCACGGAAAAGCTTCTGTTGGTATTGGTGGTCATATGAATGAGGTTGAAGGAAAAACAATTTTTGAAATGTTAAAAATCAATGCAGCTAGAGAATTAAATGAAGAAGTTGGTGTTTCAGAAGAAGAAGCGTTGAATAACTTACACTTTATAGGTTTAATAAATGATGATAAGACTGAAGTAGGGCAAGTACATATAGGTGTTGTATATGAATGCAAAGTTGATAAAAGTAAAGTGGAAGTAAAAGAAGATGATACACTTGTTATCAAATGGATGACAGCTGATGAAGCTAAAGAAGAAGAAAACTATGAAACTTGGTCAGAGTTTTTAAAACCAGTTTTTTAACAAATAGTATTAAAAAATATAAAATTACATTTAATAATATTATTAGATGAAATATATAGGAGCGGCTTGACTAAATGATTTCTATAAAATCGGGAGTTTGGTTGCTTCATTTATTTATGAAGAAAATTTTTAATAAATAATTGTAACAAAATCTAACGTGGTTTTGAATAAAATTATGGAAAAGTGTAATATAAAGGTATATAATTTAATATATATTATAAAATTTATAGATTACTAAAATTGTGATTTATAAAAAGTACTTTCTGAAGAAAAGTTAACAATTTAGTGTTAGAAAATATAACATAGATATAGAAAGGATGATAATATGTTCAATATTAAAATGGATATGATACAAACAGTTGGACTAGCTGTTATAATTTTAATTATTGGTAGATTACTAAGGAGAAGAGTTAAGTTTTTTGAAACATATTGTATACCATCTCCAGTTATAGGTGGATTCTTATTTGCAATAATAAATTTAATTTTAAGACAAACTAATTTAGTAATTTTTGAATTTGATAATACTTTACAAAGTTTCTTTATGACGTTGTTCTTCACAAGTATAGGTTTTAATGCAAGCTGGAGATTATTAAAAGTTGGTGGAAAAAAAGTTATTATGTTTTTAATAATGGCTATTCTCTTGGTAGTATTGCAGAATATTGTTGCAGTAGGGATTGGGTATGCTACAGGTGTTGATCCATTAATAGCTTTATTAACAGGTTCAACAGCGATGACTGGTGGACACGGTACTGCAGCTGCAATGGCACCGATTGTTGAGGAACTAGGTCATACAGGAGCTAAGAGTGTAGCAATAGCAGCGGCTACATTCGGACTTATAGCTGGGTCAAGTCTTGGAGGTCCATTATCCAATAGATTAATAAATGGAAAAAAATTAAAAGTCGTAGCTGAAAAAGTTGATAACGAAAAAGTAAAAAATGACGAATTTTTATTTAATAATGATGTTAAAAAATTAGATGGTGAGAACTTTGCTAAAGCATTTTTCTTAATCTTATTATCAATGTTTATTGGTAGTTATGTGTCTACATTTTTAAATCAATTTTTAAATTTCCCAAATTATATAGGTCCAATGCTAGTAGCAGCAGTGTTAAGAAATATTTCTGATAATACTACAAAATTTGACCTACATTATGAAGAGGTTCATATTCTTGAGGATGTTTCATTGAATTTATTCTTAGGTATGGCTATGATAAGTCTAAAATTATGGGAACTTAGTAATGTTGCAGGGCAATTAGCTATTTTATTACTTGCACAAGCAGTTCTAGCATGGGTATTTATTTACTTCATAACTTTTAGAGTAATGGGTGGAAATTATGATGCTGCAGTCTTATCTGCAGGGCACGTTGGATTCGGTCTTGGTGCAACACCGAATGGTATAGCAAATATGCAAAGTGTTTGTGATAAGTATAAACATTCACACATAGCATTCTTCGTAATGCCAATAGTAGGAGCGTTATTCATTGACTTCTTTAATGTTGCTATTATAAGTGGATTTTTCTCATTTTTATCTAGATAGAAATAAAAAAAGTTTGATTAACAATATGAGTGCTAATCAAACTTTTTTATAATTTTTACTTGATGAAAATAATAATGTATAATATAATTATTAGAAAGTTTAAATAGATTTTGTAATCATTTGAGGAGAATAGAAGTGAAACAAAAAAAATATACAATAAGAAAAATTTCTGTTGGAATATTAAGTATTTTTATAAGTACGAGTAGTTTAAAAGTTGGAACAGCTAAGGCACTGATGGATACTGATAATAAAGTTATTGTTGATGAAAATGGAGTTAGACCGGTTGTTGAACCAATACCATCAGAAAATAAAACTCCGGTTAAGAAAACTGATAAACCAGTTAGAAAACCGCTAGAGAAGTCAGAAGATAAATTAGAGGGAAAACCGGTAAGAAAACCACCGGTAAAACAAACGGAAAAACTAACAGAAAAGCTTGTAAATAAACCATCTGATAAACCAGACAGAAAACCACTGGTAGAACCGAAAGAAGATAAAACTTCAGTAAAAAAAGATGATGATAATAAGTTCTCAGCAATGTCGGATAAAGAAAAATATCATGATGTAAACAATTCTCCTAATAAAGATTTGTTATTTGCAAATTTATCAGGTCATGATATTAAAGTAGAATATAAAAAAGGTAGTATTTCTGCAGATAAGTTACATGTTGAATCTTTAAATGATAATAAGTTAAATAAATCTATTAAAAACAAGTTAGGTAATGATTATAAAATTATAGAGACGTTCGAAATCCACTTTGAAAAAGATGATAAAAAGGTAGATAGTAATGAGGAACGAACGGTAAAAATAGCAATAACTAAGAAGGATAATACTGAACTAGAAGTTTATCATATTCCGAATGATAACTCTCTTGAAAAAGTTAATAGTAAATATTCAGATGGAGAACTACAGTTTAATATTAATCATTTTAGTAAATTTACGATTGTAGAACGAATAAAAATTGGTACAAAAAATCTTGAAGAAAGAGCACAGGTGGTTATTCCCGAAATAACTGTAGATGTTAAGAAGGAAGAATTACCAGAAACATTAACTAAAAAAATAAATAATTTGAATGAAATCTCTTCGCTACCGAAAACTGGTATAAAAACTGTAGCTTTAGAAGTAGTTGGAGTTATGCTAATCTTGGCTGCAATATTAATAAGAAGAGGGCAAAAGAAAAATTAAGACGCTATAAAGAGTAACGATTTAGGAATAAATTGTTACTCTTTATTTTTAATTTTATGTATTATATATTTATTAGTTTATAGCTGAATTAATCGTAAAGATTCCTATTTACAAACTAAGAACACTATGTTATAATAAAACGGAATTATTTCGAATTAAATGATTGAGGAGAATATATATGAATAAAAAGAATATTATTACTAGTGCCTGTGGTTCACTTGTAATCGGACTATCAGCCTTCGCTGGTTACGAATACGGTAAACAACAAGCATATGAAACAACACCACTAGTACAAAATACAGCACAAGCAAAGAAAATCAATTACTCAGACAAGGTTAGTTCAGTCGTGGTTAGTGAAATCACTGACGATGGATATGTGACACTTCACGGTGATCATAGTCACTATGAAAAAGGATTAGTACCTTATAACGCTAAAATTCTTGATTCACTAGTTTATAAAAATAAAGATTATAAATTAAAAGATGAAGACATTCAATATGAACTTGCAGAAGGTTACGTTATAAAAGTTAACGGAAAATATTTCTACTATCCTAAAGAAGGAATAAATCAAAGTAATATTGTCGATGAAAAAACTGCTAAAGAAATCTCAGCTCATGCGCATCATCACCATCATCATGGAGAAGCTAATGAATCTAAAGAAAGCGGAGATCACTATACATTTAATCCTAAAGATATCGTAAGTGAAACTGCAGATGGTTATGTAGTCCGTCATGGAGATCATTTCCACTATATTAAGAAAAGCGAGCTATCAAGTTCTCAATTATCACAAGCAAGCAAAGTAGAAACTAACAGTTCATTACCAGCATCAACTGCAGGAATAACAACTCCAACAAGTGATGGATATATCTTTAAAGGTGAGAATGATATAATAGGAAAAAATAATTTTGGATTTATAGTTAAACACGGTAGTCACCAACACATAATACCTTATTCTCAACTAGTAGGTACAAAATGGGAATACTTAATAAATAACACTGAAGCTCCAGCAGCCACTAAAAATACTAATACGACTGTAGTAAATACACCGAAAAGTAATATAGTAAATGACAGTCACCATGATCATCATGAACATTCATCAGATCACCAAGATTCAGATGGATATAAATTTAATCCTAAAGATATTGTAAGTGAAGATGAAAATGGTTATACAGTACGTCATGGAGATCACTTCCACTACATTCCTAAAAACAAGGTAGAAAAATCTGTTGAGGTAGTTAAACCAACTCCAGTTGTTCCTACTCCTGTTTTACCGAGTTTAAATAATGCGGAAAAACCTGTGGAGAATGTTAAACCGTCTCCAGTTATCCCAACTCCTTCTTTACCTGAAGTGAATAAAGTGGAAAAACCAGTGGAGAATGTTAAACCGTCTCCAGTTATTCCTGCTCCTTCTTTACCTGAAGTAAATAAAGAAGAAAATAAAAAATCTAACGTTACAGAAGTAAAACCTAGCGTTTTATCATTCGCTGGAGTTCAATTTAAAACAAGTGATGGTTTTGTATTAGATGAAAATACAGTAGGTACTCCTACATCATTAGGATTAGTTATTGATCACAATGGACACCAACACTTCGTTTATTATAAACAATTAGTAAATTCTAAATTTGAAAAACTAATTCCTCAAAAATATTTAGAACAAGCTAAAAAAGAATATAAAGAATTAGAAGATAAAGTAACTGAAAAAATAAACTACTTAGCAAGTAAAAATAATATTGATAAAAATACTATTAAATATGTTGCTACAGCAAAAGGAGATGCTCTTTCTTACAATGGAACAACTACACTTTTAGATGAAATAAATTCTGATAATAATGTTGCAACTCAACCTAAAGAGACTCCAAAAGCAGAAGATAAAGTAGAAAATAAACAACCTGAAAGTAAGTCTGATAATAATAATGTTGCAACTCAGCCTAAAGAGACTCCAAAAGTTGAAGATAAAGTAGAAAATAAACAACCTGAAAGTAAGAATGAAACTTATTCTGAAGAAGTTACTAAAAAAATTAACCATTTAGCAAAAATATTAGGTATCGATCCTAAATTAATTAAATTAGTAGAAACTGAAAATGGACAAGCATTAACTTATCCTCATGGTGATCACAGCCATACAGTGTTACTTAATGCAATTCATGTTGATGAGACTGAAGTAAATATTACTGATGAAATTCAAAAACAAATTAATTATATCGCTGAGGTTTATGGAGTACCAAAAGAAGCTGTTAAAGTTACAAAAGACTTCTTTGTATTTAACGAACCTGCTCACGCATATGACCCAACTCATATTCACCCATACTTAATACCTCGTGATAAATTCCATATTCCTGAGGTTACAGGCGACGATGAAGTTGATTTCGAAAATGAATTACTTGCTTTATCAAAACGTACAGGAATTCCTGCTGATAAGATTAAACGAGATGGTGATAAATTTGTAATCCCTCATGGTGATCACGATCATTTCGTTAAAATCCTATCTAAAGGAGCAGATATTTACTATAAAAATAGAATTCCTAACATAACTGGAACTTATGTAGCTGGTGATTTTGATAAAGAAGCTGTATTTAAACACATTGATGAGCTAAAAGCAAATAATATTGCTAAACATAGTAATGATAAAAAACAAGCAAATCGTGTTAACCGTGCATTAGATCAGTTACGTGCGACAATTGAAGAATTACCAACTAACTCTACTAAAGGTTACCTAGAAATGTTAGATAACTTTGATAAAAAATACATTCAAGAAGAAATAAATGCTGATACTTCTAAAAACGATGAATTTGTTAAAAAATATAATACTTTATTAAACCGTATTAAAGATAACGATATTGAAAAGTACAATCTTTCAAAAGTAGAGTTAACTAATGAATTAAATATAGCTAGTGAGAATAAAGATGTTAATACTTTAAACAAAATCAATCACTTATTAGATGAATTACAAAAATTCGAAGATCGTGAAAGTATTACTACAGTAAGTTATATAAAATATTTCTTAGAAAATATTGATAGTGACAAGATTGATAATAAACTACGTGAGGAACTTTCTTCACTTGTAAAAGATTCTTATGAATCTCAAGCATTTATAACAAGAACACCAATGAGAACACTTGTTACAAGACTTATCAATGCGAAAAATGCTCTTCATTATGCCCTTGAGCATAACACAAGTACTCAGCCTGAATTTGGTGAAAACTATAATAAACTAAATGTAAAAGATGAAGATGGTATGACACTTCGTTCATCTGCAGATCAGTTCGCTAAAGAAGCAAATGATCCATCATTCCCACTTGAATTTTCTAAAGCAAATTATGATAACGCAGATTTCGAAAAATATGCAGGTAAAAAAGATGAAACTAATAATTCATCATCAAATAATGAAAGTAATAAAGAAGAAAATAACTCTACAACTAGTGAAAACAATAAGGTAGATAGTACACCAAGTGGTGAAACTAATACACCTAAAGATGAGAATACAACAAGTACTGAAAACAACACACCTAAAGATGAAAACACAACAAGTACTGAAAACAACACATCTGAAGACGAAAGTACAACAGAAACTAAAAAAGTTGAACTAACTCCTGAAGAAACTGCAAAATTAAACTTACTTGCTGGTATCTTTAGACTTTCTCCAGATAGCCTGAATGTTATAGATACTCCATATGGAAAAGCTGTTAACTTCACTCTTGGTGGAAAAAATGAAACGATTTTGATAAAAGATATAGATAAATTACTAGCTGCCTTAGTTTCAAGTGCTAAACCAAAAGAAACTTCAAAAACAAATAATGAAAATAGTACAACTCTTAACGCAGAAAAAGAAGTTTCAAATTCTGAAAACAACACAACTTCAAATGACAATAAAGATAACACTAACGAAGAAACAACAACATCAAAATCTGAAAATACTACAGAGAAAACAGCCGAAGAAAAATAAATTAATTTCTAAAAATACTTGACAACAAAGCTTATCATGGAGTAAAATTAATTTAAATAAATATATAAAATTTGATAATAGACATGTTTTAACCTAAAAACATTCCCAGAGAGAGTACATATGCTGAAAGTACTTAATGTTTATTTTAAAATTCTACTATTGATGATATCAAATTAAATTTCAAGAATCTATTTAGATTGAATTTGGGTGGAACCACGGTATAGAAATTAATCGTCCCTTACGTCAAAGACGTAAGGGATTTTTATTTTATATATAGAACTCAATTAAAAATTTATAATACAAAAGGAGAACAAAAATATGTTAGATATTAAATTATTTAGAGCAAATCCTGAAATGGTAAAAGCAAAATTAGCAGCTAGAAACTTAGAAACTGATGTAGTTGACCTACTAATAGACTTAGATAAAAAACGCCGTGAACTTCTAGTACAAGTAGAAGATTTAAAAGCGCTACGTAACAAAAAAAGTGAAGAGATTGCTATTCTAAAAAGAAAACGTGAAGATGCTTCAGATGTAATTGCGGATATGAAACATGTTTCTGATGAAATTACTACACGTGATATCGAAGTTAAACAAATCGCTGAAGAAATTAACGAGAAAATAATTAGAATCCCTAACTTAATCTCTGATGAGACTCCAATCGGAGAAAATGAAGATGAGAATATCGAGGTTCGTCGTATTGGTCAAGTTAGAGAATTTGATTTCGAACCAAAAGCTCACTGGGATTTAGTTGAAGAATTAGATATCGCTGACTTTGAACGTGCTGCAAAAATTTCTGGAAGTAGATTTGTATTCTACAAAAAAGCTGGAGCAATGCTTGAACGTGCATTAATCAACTTCATGATTGATACTCACGTAGTTGAACATGGTTATGAAGAATTCATGGTACCTCAATTAGTGAATAGAACAGCTTTATTTGGTACTGGTCAATTCCCTAAATTCGTTGAAGATGTTTATACTGTTGAATCAGAAGGACTAACTCTTATTCCAACAGCAGAAGTACCATTAACTAACTACTACAACGGTGAAATTTTAACAGAAGATATGTTACCAAAAGGAGTTACAGCATTCAGTATCTGTTTCAGATCTGAAGCAGGAAGTGCTGGTCGTGATACTCGAGGTCTTATCCGTCTTCACCAATTTAACAAAGTTGAAATGGTCCGCTTTGCAAAACCAGAAAATTCATATGAACAATTAGAAATCATGACTGGTCACGCTGAAAGTATCCTTAAAAAATTAAACTTACCATATCGTGTTATTACTCTATGTTCTGGAGATACAGGATTCTCAAGTGCTAAAACATACGATATCGAAGTATGGTTACCAAGTTATAATGCATATAAAGAAATCAGTTCATGTTCAAACTGTACAGATTTCCAAGCTCGTCGTGCTAATATGAGATTCAAACGTGAAGATACTGGAAAAGTTGAATTTGTTCATACTTTAAACGGTTCTGGATTAGCTGTTGGACGTTGTTTAGCAGCAATTATCGAAAACTATCAAAATGAAGATGGATCAATTACAGTACCAGAAGTTCTACGTCCATACATGCGTGGAATCACAAAAATCGAAAGAGATTAATTTCATTTTAAACTAAAAAATTCCAAGAGGTTTTTATAAATCCTCTTGGAATTTTTTTATAGCTTAACACATTAAAAGTAGTGAATAAAGATCCCCTCTTCTCAACCCACTACTTTTAATTTATGTAATATAGAGTTATATATCTATTTGAGTTTTTTCAAATTTATCTAAAGCTTGTAAATATCCCTCTGTTCCTGTTACATGCCACGCTAGACTAACATCTCTGAAATTATTAAGCCAATTTAATACTTTTCTTAATTTAGTTGGATTATTAGCAAGTACAGTTTGTGCTTTATTTTCTAATTCTGTCAGTCTACTATTAACAACAGCTTCATCGATATTACCACTTACTCTTGGTATTTCTATATAAGGTATTTTATTTTGATTATATGTTCTCCATCCAGGACTCTTAATTGGATAATAGTGATTATGATCCCCATGATTTATTATCATTTGTCCATCTTGTACTTGAATATGTTCAACAGTTGTATTCATACTACTAGCTAAAGCCGTTATTTCTTTTTCAAAATCCCCTTCCAAGTCTGAACTCATCGCAGGAACAGTTATATCATTAAGCAAAAGACGCTTAGATGATCCGTTATAATTAAATACTAACGCATTATTATCGACAGAAATATCACTAGCATTTAATCCATAGAATAGAGCAATATAATTCTTTTTACTTTCTAATGTTGCTTTATCTATAGTTGTTGAATTTTCTGCCTTTTTAGCTAGAAATTCTTTCGCTTCTTCTAATTGCTTAGCTGATAACTCTGATTTTTTAACAAAGTGATTGTGATCTCCATGTTTTACAATATAGCCATCTCCTTCTTCACTAACTATATTATTTACATCAAATACAAAATTATCCTCTTCAGTTTCATTATGATCATGTGCTTCTGAAGTATGTTCTGCTTCAGTATTTGAATTTTCTCCAACTGAATCTTCTTTGTTAGCTACCTCAGTTGTTGGTGTTACTAAATTATCTTTAACTTGTTTTCTTACTTCGTTCAATTGTTTTTCTAATTCAATTTGTTTATTTCTACTTTGATCTACACTG
>ERZ772974.2876-NODE-2876-length-10338-cov-7.640766_pt1 | contig 10338 bp, 14 predicted proteins | sample MGYA00580671_ERZ772974 | MGnify/ENA primary metagenome ERZ772974 (study PRJEB29015, sample SAMEA2738065) | human oral metagenome | biome: human oral; feature: human-associated habitat; material: saliva | place: China | collected 2218 ... | reverse complement strand
TGGCGAAGCCAGTTCACTTTACTATTCGGAAAAGTGCGAAAGTCCGAAATGCGTGTAGGCCCACAAAGTAATAACTTTTGTTTTACATCCCAACTTCAACCATAAAACGGACTTGACTTTTAGTATCAAAACATTTACAATAAAGGTACGAAGTTTATGTGTAGTTCTGATGATCAGTCCTCTGGTTGTCAGACGCACTTTTTATTTAATTGTCAATGATCTAAATCCGGCCTTTAAAATAGGTTATTATTTTTAGGTCGTATACAACTATCAGTTGTTGATTACATTATACAACCTATAGTTGTATTTTGTCAAGGGATTATTTGAAAAAATTGAAAAATTTTTTAGAGGTTTAAAAATGGAGTTTTCAGAACGCTTAAAAAAACTTAGGAAAGATACTGGTTTAACTCAAGTTGATGTAGCAAGTAAATTAGGGATTTCCCAACAAGCATATGCTTCGTGGGAACGTGGAATAAAAAAACCAACCCAAGAAAATTTGGTAAAATTATCCAAAATTTTATATGTTTCAGTTGATTACTTATTAGGAAACACAGAAAATAAACAAACAAGTGATGTATTAGAGAATATTGAGATACTTTTTCGTATGAAGTCTGAAGGATTAACGGAAGATGAAAAAGCAGTTTTCAAAAAAGAGTTGATCGAGTTTATGGAGGAACGTAAGAAATTATTTGATAAAGAAAAATAGAAAATACATATTGAGTTCAAAAGTGTTGAAGGCTAAGAAAGTAAATCTATAAGATTATTTTCAATGGAAATTATGTAATAGTGAGCTACTAGACTCATAGAGTTCAGAACCAAGTATGTGTAAATGTCAAAGTGAGTATAGAATTCTTTACTAGTTATAATTATTTTCAATTTCATATTTTTTTAAAAAAGGAAAGAACATAGTGATGGAAAAGAAGTTATCTTTAGTATTAAATAAAATTATTATTATAATGCATACATTAGTATTAAATAAAAATATTATTATAATGCATACATTATTGGGTGGTATTGGAGTTTTCCTATATTGCATCTTAGGTAAAAATAGTTATGGATTTGTTATAATATATATCTTATTTAAGCTTTTTTGGTTCTATTATTGTTCGAGAGAAAAAAAAATAATTGAAATAATAGCAAATTTTTTGGTAATGCTTTTCTTCGGTTTTATAGATTTTCTAATGTTATTTTATATAATACTTGTAACTGGAGAAATAGTACACTCGGGGAAGTTGATATCTTTTAACCTATTTAAATTTTTGTTTTATATCTTGTTGGTAATAATGTCAACAATTGCAATGCCTATAAATGAAAAAAAAATAATGAAAAACATGAAGTCAGAAAATATATTGCAATACGTAACAGTTGCACTTTTTGAATGTATATTTTCATTAATTCTAATATTCGTTGATACTAAAGAGTCGGTAATTGTATCAGCATTTGTTGCATTTTTTATACTGATGTTAACTCCTCAAAATCTTGAAGCTTTGTTTAACATAAAAGTATCAAAATACAGAGAGCAACAAATTTCTTTGATTAAATTTTATGTAATATTTCTACTTCCATTTATTTACATTTTATCAAAAACATTACCATTACCTGTTGGAAATAATATTAAAAATACAGATTTTATAGCTATAATATTGTTGAGATTTTTATGTCTAGTAATAATTTTGTCAATTCTAATGCTTGTGATTTATTTAAAAAAACCTAGACAATTTTTTCAAACATATTTTGGTTTAACATCCAGTCAAATAGAGCTAAACGGGAAATGGAACATGGTTGTGATTAATAAATATACTGGGAAAAATTTACTTGTTAGAAAATTTTTCTTGGCTATTGATGGAATAAGAATAAGGCACAATGATACAATTTTCTTTTTTAATGAGGAATATAAAATTTTCAATGATGAAGAAAAAATTGGAAAAATCAAAAAAAATGATAGTAATGAAATAATTGGAAAAATTAAAAGAATTGATAGTAATGAAATAATTTTAATAATTGATAGTTGTGAAGATAAAAATTCAAAATTTAAAAACACTAAGTTTATACATCTTATCAGGATTGGAAGTGATAAATATAATAGCTTTAATCGTGATTATGAGAAAGAAAAAGTGAGATTTCATAACATCAAAATCATGGATCCAATCACTCAAGAGGATATAGAAGTGACTATATTTCTTAGTCAAAATGATAAAAAACATTATACGGAAATAAATAGTAGAACCAATGATACATATATACTTAAAAATGGAAAACTTAATCGATTGGGAAGTCAGGAAATTTTGTTAAAACCTGATATTTATGAATCTGATACATTTAACTAGTGGACAACAGCCCACTAGTTTTATATAACATAATTAACCAAATTGGTTTAGTTTTGTAATTTATACTTAAAGGAGGTATCATTCTTTGGATGAATTGTATACAAGAATAAGTAAGTCTACAAAACATGTGTTATACCAGTACATGAAGGATAATGATATTTCATTACTAAATTATAATTTCAATTACTTCTTTCAATATTGTATTCAAAAATATCAAATTCAAGTAATTAGTCACCACTTCTCTAATCATAAGATTGAAGGATTAACTGTCATTGATGAATTAGGTATTAGTTTTTCTTATGAAAAGGATAATCCAATTGTAAAGCAGAATTTTACTCTGTGTCATGAACTAGGACATTTTATCCTAGAGCATGAAGGTAATTATTTTGCAGAATCTATTGATAATCAAGAAAGCCTAATCGAACGAGAAGCAAATATCTTTTCTGCTGTAGTATTAATGCCTGACATTGTTTTGTTGTCAAAGATTTATTATAGTTGCGACACTTTTCAACACATTCAAAATAGCCTGGATGTTTCAAAGCAGGCATTGTTCTTTCGCCTTTTAGATCTTCTTAGAGAATATTATCCTGGAAAAGAAAGTACCATTAAGCAGGCTATCGATGCTTATATTGATGGACAAAATGCTTCACTACTCCTATTATTTCACAGTATCAAAAAACATATTATAAAGGAGTTTAACAACTACCAAACTTCTCTAATCAAGAAGATTGAGCAATCAGTGATCAAAAAAGGCTTCGTGACTAGTCAAGAGTATCCAGAACTTCTCAATCAAGAGAATTGGAAAACAATAAAAACTTGCCGTGACAATCTAAAAGTATGGCTCATTTATGATAGAGGAAAATCTATAGCTTATGTTTGGGATAAAAATAAGCTAACGGACAAAGAGGCAAAACAAAAAGCTGAATTGAAATTACTATTAATGTGAGGGAAACGATGTACCAACCAGAAAAACTAAAGGCTCGTAGGAAAGAGCTAAAAATGACTCAAAAAGATATTGCGGATCAATTAGGTATTACCTACCAAGCCTATTCCGCCTGGGAGCGTGGAATAAAACAACCATCTAGAGAAAAAGTAAAGCTTTTGGAGCAGATTTTAAGTGCTCCAAAAGGCTATTTTACGGAGCTTGAAATTGCCCGACTATATAATAGTTTATCAGATGAAGCTAAGGAACAAGCACTTAGTTATGTTAGAAACCTAGTTCAAAAAGAACAATGTAAGAATGTTGTTTCGATATCAGAAAAACTATACGAATACCATGTTTACGAAAAAATGTCTGCTGGTATCGGTTCATCGGTTTATAACGATCAAAACTATGATACCGTCCATTTTGATGAAGAACTAGCTCACGATTTTGCCTCATGGATATCTGGAGACTCCATGGAACCCAAATATCAAAATGGATCTGTTGCTCTCATTCGTGAGACAGGATTTGATTACGATGGCGCAATTTATGCTGTTGTTTGTAATAGCCAAACTTACATAAAACGAGTTTTTCGTGAAGAAAATGGCTTACGATTAGTTTCTCTCAATCCTAACTACGAAGATATTTTTTTATCGTACAATAATGAACCCCGAATTGTTGGAGCTATTATAGGCAGTTTCACACCAATTGTTATTTAATGTTATTAGATCTTAATTTATTTTTTAAAAAATAACTATGAAATACCTCACTACTATGTAGACTATGATATAATTAATCAATTATTAAAAATCTTCTCGTATTGTAAAGATAAACATTCTACAACGAATCCTAAAAGAAAAGCTTTGAAAGGAATAAAATATAATATGTATGATTTTAATAGAAAATTGCTCTCAGGGTGGGCAATATCTATTTTTGTAGTTGTTTTAATGGTTTTCGCTATATTCGACACTGGTAGCAAGTTGACGGATAATTTAGATCGTGAGAGACAACTGGAGAAAAAACAAAATAATCCATTTGGTTATCAGGATAATGAGGTTATAGAAAAAATCATTGTCGATAAAGGGACCAACGTATATAACATCGACCAAATTTTAGAAGATAAAGATGAGATGAAAAGCTATTATATTGTTGTATGGAGAGACAATAGTGGGTTGAAAATGTATCAAAAAGTTAGCAGTACCTACTTTGAAAAAGTAAATCCAGGAGATACTTGGGATGGTAAAACAACAACATCAGAAGAGGAAAATGAAGGTGACTACAGTTCAACCCATTATGGTTATGACGAATGGTAGAATTGAGATCAAACCTTCCTAAATGATGATGTTTCTTAAGTCGATTATGAAAAAGGAGCTAGAAATTTGAATATGAGTAAAGAGAATAAATTTATTCTAATCGGACTGATCTCTACAATTTTATTAGGTATTATTCTTGTGTTTCCCTTGATAAATACGTTGAAAAAAAACGCAGCTGTCAAAGAACGGATTGAATACCTAGAAAAGAGACAAACAAAGCCTAGTTATAAGGATGGAGAAGTCATTGAAATTGCGGATTTAAATTTAGATGGTGACTATAAAGTAGTTTACTGGGATGAATTTGAAGATGCTAAAGTTTATGAATCTATATTTCAACACATGTGGCCAAAGGTTGGTGAGATTTATGAATATAGGAATTAACAAATAAGTTATTAAAAAACTTCACATCAACTGATAATAAATATTGATGTGAAGTTTTTTAATTTTTTTCTATTTAACTATTTTTAAAATAATGTTAATTCAGTTTCTGTACTGGATATTCTTTTCCTTGCTAAGTCTACATATTCACTTTCTAGTTCTATTCCTATAAATTGTCTATTTAATTTTTTACAAATCACTCCTGTTGTTCCACTTCCCATGAAGGGATCCAGTACAATAGCATTTTCTTTTGTTGATGCTAAAACCATTCTTTCCATTAAATATAAAGGTTTCTGAGTAGGATGTTTGCCTAACTTTTTTTCACTCTGAGGTGTCAACGGTCCACTCCATACATCCTTCATCTGTTTTCCATTGTTAAATTCCCTCATCAAATTATAATCAAAATAGTGTTTACTATTCTTCTCATTCTTTTTCGCCCATAAAATTGTTTCAGTGCTATGAGTAAAACTTCTCCTTGCTAGATTTGGAGGAGGATTCAACTTCTCCCATGTTATATTGTTTAAAATTTTAAATCCTTCTTGCTCTAACGCCATTCCAATAGAATATATATTATGGAAAGTACCACTGATCCATATTGTTCCATCATCTTTCAGCACTCGTTTACAACCTCTTATCCATTTTCTATTAAATCTATGTTTTTCAGCAGTAGAAAGCGTCCTATCCCACTCGCCTTTATTTACACTAACTTGTTTCCCACCAGAATTCGTAAATCCATCATTAGATAGAAAATATGGAGGATCAGCAATAATACAGTCAATAGTTTGTTTTTTTATTTTTTTTAATGTTTCAAATGTATCTGCATTAATTAAAACTACCGAATTATTTTGATAGTATGGTGTTATGGAAGAAGTGATTACTTTCTCAACATTAATATTTTTCATAATCATAGTTCGTAACTATTATTTCCTTACCTACTCTATTTTTTGAGTCGCTATTTATCAATCGTTTAACATTAACTTCCTCGATGGTAAAGTCCTGGTAAAGTTCTCGAATTAATTCAGTATTGTGGTTTGTTAAAATACAGAACACCCCTTTTTTTGAAAGTGATTTATAGAGATTTGCTAACCTAACATGTTCATCAATACTGAAACCTTCTTTAGTATATGTATCAAACGATTGCGGATTTAGAGGTGCATATGGTGAATCAAAGAAAACAAGGTCTCCCTTTTTAGCTGTTTCTACTGTTTTTTCAAAATCTTGATTATAAATTTTTACATTTTTAAGGAAAGAGGAAATTTCATCAATATTTCTCTCATTGTAAAGAGTTATCCTAGTTTTTTGATTTGAAGGTACGTTAAAAAAACCTTTTTGATTTACTCTATAAAGTCCATTAAAACATGCTTTATTTAGATAAATGAATAAAGTAGTTTTTCTAATTAAATCATCATCTGAGTACATAATGCTATTGAACTCTTCTCGTCTAGAATAATAAAATTCTTTATTCTTTTCTTTATCTTCAATAGAATTATGTTCTGCTTGAATGATATCTAATTGTCTTTTTAAGTCACCTGGGAAGTCTCTTATTGTTTTATATGCTTCGATTAATACATGATTATTGTCACTTATTATTGAAGGAGTATGTTCAAGTTCTAGTAGGAGTGCTCCTCCTCCAATAAATGGTTCATAGTAAGTATTAAAATTCGATGGAATTCTTTTTTTTATTTCAGATAAAAGTTGACGTTTCCCGCCAGCCCATTTTACAAATGGTTGCATAATAATTACTCCTTATATATGAATTTGTAAATGCGTAACCTATATTATATCAAAAAATTCTTCTGAAAGAATAGAAATTATTTAGGAAGTGATCTATAATGGATCAAGCTTAAGTTTTAAGTCAATATAAGAAAAAGGTACGAAGAAATGAAATTAAAAGACGCTGAAAAAAAATTAAATAAATTAGTTAATAAGAAGTTTAAGGAATTATTTAACGATGACGAACTACAAATTATAAAGATTAATAAAGGTAGAACCGGACAATTACTTGAACTATCACTAGATATGAAATTATCAAATACCAATAGAGATTTTGAGGATGGAGAATTAAAGACCAATAAATGTAATTCTGATGGGAAGCCTTTAGAAACTATCTTTATTACACAAATAAGTGGTATGTTTGACGATTTAATTAGAAAACTAACTTTTGAAAAGACTAGTTTGTTTGAAAAAATTGATAATATCTTATATGTGCCAGTCTCTAAAGATGGACACCCAGAAGACTGGTTTTTTTTACCAAGTATTCATGTTGATCTGAATCTACCAAAATATAATCAATTAAGAATTCAACTGGAAGAAGATTATTATGTGATATGTGATACGCTACGACAACAAATAGAAGATACGACCAAAGGAGATGGTAATATCCATACTGCTAATGGTAAGTATATTCAGGTACGAAGTAAAGATGCTAAACCATATCACCCAATTTATTCAAATATTTATGGAAGGGAAATATCAAATAAAAACCACGCCTTTTATTTCAAAAAAGATTTTGTCGATGAAATTAGAAGAATATCAGGTGTTAGTTGATAGTTATGGAATTTGAAATTTCATTAACACAGAAAAGATTCATAGTTTCAAAAATCCCAATACTATTTAAGTTAGAAATTTAAATATGTTTTAATAATGAGGTTAATTATGACAGAACATTTTATTACCAAGTCATTCTCAAATATTGGTAAAAGAAATGAAGTGCGTATGCGTCTTGTAGAGGAATTTTCTAAAGAAATTCCAGGAAATGGAAAGCATGAGGAAGCTTCTAGATATACATATTACGTAGAAACATTATTAGATGAACGTCGAATCTTTTTAAGACGACCTGCAAATTTACATAATGGTTTTGATTTTTTGGTTTGTGTTGAAAATACAAACTTTTCGAAAAAAGGAAAAAGAAAAAGAAACTTTCCTAAGCATGATGAAATAGTAAATGATCTATTGTTAAAGCAAATGAATTCCACTGAACAATTTAATAAATTACTCAGTATGATCGAGGATATTTATTTCTGTAGAAAAAATTATCAGGCGTCTGATTTTCAATGCTTTACTTTTAATCAAGGATTTTCTGCAGATTTAATTGCACTAACCTTGAAATGGCTGTTCATTGAACAAGATATTCGATATTGGAATTATTCTGGCCGTGCTATGCTATGGCAAGGCTTATCTCAAATGATAAATAAAAAAATGGAGGAATAGTATCCCATGAAAACTTTTTCAGAAACCACCCATAATAACTCTAATCTCATAAATCCTAGAAATATATATGTATTTACTGACGGTTCATTATTACAATTTAATCGAGGAAAGTTTGATGATTATAGGGTGACTTATTTCCCAAACTCCCAAAATTTGAATTTAGGATATCCCCCTAAAGATAAAGATTATTTTTCAGATCTTTTAGCATTAAGCACTGTCGTAGGAACCGATATTGTTTGGAATGACTTTATGATGTTATCAGATATTGTTAGAGATAATGGTATAAGAAATGATGGTTCACCAGATTATTCTAGTTCTACGATAAAACATGTACGTATTCAATTAAATGAACTGGTTAGAAAGTATCCTAATGATTTACAAGAAGAAACTTTTAAATTATTTATGACTTTATGGGCAGTCATGATTTCAGAATGGTATCACTCTGTAGATGGTGGTCCCTCTATTTTAAAACATACACCAAAAATTATAGGAGTGTATCAAGTACTGAATAACATATATAATCCTGAAATAGCAGCAAAATTTAGTGCAACTAAATACAACATGATAAATGAGGTTTTGTTAAACTATTATCCTGAAATAGATTTATCGATTAAAACAAGCGAAAAATTAAAACTTATCATGGATTTGTACCAAATAGATTATAGTTGGTTACCTAAAAATAAATAGAGAAAGAGAGTGAAAACTAATGACTTATAATAACGAAAAGCCTATCATTCAATCAAATGGTTATAATGGAAGTGAACCTACAAGAATTTGTCCACATTGCGGTGAGGAAAAACCTATAAGTGATTTTGGTTTTAGAAATATGGGAGATGGAACAATCAGAAATCAATCCTGGTGTAAATATTGCCGATGATACATAAAAATATCAAAAGTTGATTACCCCAACAGATGGATATTAGAAATGTAAAAACATAATAAATTCACAAACAGATAAAAAGTCTTTCAAATGTTGTTCTGATACTACTTAACATTATTTTAACTAGTGCTTTTCATATCAATTTTCATAAGGTAATTAAAATATACTACTATTAAAAAACCCTATTACTATCCATAAATAGATAGGGTTTTTTATTGTCTATCACGCGTTCTAGACATTCGATACTAGATTGTAGATGAAACAATTCATATTTTATATTTTCTTCATCTTGGGAATTCAATAATCCTTCGAGATGTCTTTTTATATGCCAAATAGCACTTTTGATATTTTCTTCTTTTAAATTATTCATGGATCAATTATATAATAAAGTATTATATAATTTTTTGATTTAACTATTTGGTAAGAAATATAAACTATTTGGTGCAAGTTGATAAGTCTGAAATAGAAAAATTAACTAAAATGCACTAAAAAACACCTATTCAGTAAAATAGGTGTATATGATTTTATTTGTAGCCAAATTTTTTGAGAGCTTTCTCATAGGCACTGCTACCCTTTAAGTAGTAGTCTTGTTTGATTCCACTAATATCAACAGAAAATACACCATCTTTAAACGAATATTCTTCTGTCCTATTCGCAATATCTTGTCCTGTTAACTCAATAGTTTTATTTTGTTTATTAATATTGAAGTTATCAGCTTCTCCATGCTCAATAGAACCTTTGTCACCTTTTACAGTAAATACTAATTCATTTCTTTCGCTTGATATCCAATAATATTCGCCATCCAAGGATTGTTGATTGCTTTTAGAACATCCAATTAATATAACTGCAATTACTGATAGTAGCAAAACACTTATAAATTTTTTCATTTCCTTCGCCTCCTTTTGTAATGTTATTTTACCAAAATAATATTACAAAATTGTGTCAATGTCTGTTATAATGGAAATTCAAAAAAATGTCTATTATAATAGACATAACTAAATTTCCAGTAAAAATTAATTTTCCCTGGATTATTCTTGTAATATGCATCCTATTTTTTATATCTTTGTTTTATGATATATCACAAAAGAGGCACTTAGACCTCTTTTTTCACTCCTTCAAACACTCTGTCACTGTCCATTTACTGTCCAATATAATGTAACATTATTAAATGTCGTTAATTTTTTTAAACTCTAAATCCTTTAAAATCAATATTTTGACGGATAACAAAACTTTAAGAATTTTAAATTAAGTCCTGCATATTCATCATAGTAATGACATTCCTTCCAACTTCTGAAATTTACAGTTCAT
>ERZ772974.2875-NODE-2875-length-10338-cov-12.204415_pt1 | contig 10338 bp, 4 predicted proteins | sample MGYA00580671_ERZ772974 | MGnify/ENA primary metagenome ERZ772974 (study PRJEB29015, sample SAMEA2738065) | human oral metagenome | biome: human oral; feature: human-associated habitat; material: saliva | place: China | collected 2218 ... | reverse complement strand
ACAATCTTTTGTCTCTTGCTGAGATAGAAAAATCTTGTCAACTTATGGCTGATGAGATTGAAAAGACAAGAAGAAGAGTTAATGCTCTTGAATATAGTACTATTCCTAATCTTGAAGAAACAGTTAAAGATATTAGGATGAAACTAGATGAAAATGAAAGAGCAACTATAACAAGACTTATGAAAGTAAAACAAATGCTAGAAAAGAATGCATAAGGGAAAAAGTAAAAATAGCTCGTTACTGAGTAACGAGCTTATTTTTTTATTTATTAATTTTTGATGTTTTTATCCGATTCCATGATATATAAGTCCAAGTACAAATACTACTAGAACTAATGGTACATAAACATATCTACCAACAGTATAGTATGCTTCTGAACGTTTAACTTTACTTCCTTCATTAAGTTCTTCCATAAATGATTCTTTTTTAAGTATCCAGTACCAAGAAATAGCTCCAAGCACTGCTCCAAATGGAATTATGTATATAGTAACAACGTCCATCCAAGGTCCAACTTTGTTTTCTGGTTCAATGAATATACCTATAACAAGAGATACTATAGCAAGTAAGAAAATAACAGCCTTTCTTGACATCTTGAATCTTGTTATTATTGATTCACCAACAACTTCAAACATGTTTTGTAATGAACTTACAGCAGCAAATACAACAGATATGAAGAATAGTATAGCTAGTCCATGTCCAAATGGCATTTGTTTAAATACAGCTGGTATAGTCATAAACATTAAAGATGGTCCAGCACCTGCAGGGTATCCAAATGCATATGATGCAGGGATTACAACAAAAGCAGCTATCATAGCAGCTAATGTATCAAAGATACCAGTTTGTAAAGCACCGTTTACTATGTCTTCTTTTTTATCAAGGTATGCACCACAAACTATCATTCCACTACCAGTTATAGAAAGTGAGAAGAAAGCTTGTCCCATGGCATTAACCCAAGTTTCAACATTAAATAGATAAGACCAATCAGGTACAAATAAATATTTATAACCTTCAATAGCTCCTGGTAAAAATGCAACTCTTACTGCTAATATGAAAAATAGTACGAAGAAAGCAGGCATCATGATTTTGTTAGTTTTTTCTATACTTGAAGCTCCAGCAAAAAGTGTAAGTAGAGTGATAACGATTACTGCTATGTGCCAAGGAAGTATTACAAAGTTACCTTGAACAGCTTCACCAAAGAATTGAGCTGTATCAACTTCTAATATCTTTCCTGTAACTGCTGCTCCAAAAGTTCTTAAAACCCAAGCAGATATAATAGCATATCCAATAGCTATACTCATAGATCCTAAAAGAGGAATATAAGCTAGAGTATAACCTAATTTACCTTTTCCTTTTTCATTCCAAGCATATTCGTAAGAACCTAAAGTTCCTGTTCCAGCTCTTCTTCCAATTAAATATTCAGCAGACAAACCAACATAAGAAAATAAAGCAATAAACATAAAATATATTAGTAAAAATACAGCTCCTCCGTACTTTCCAACTCTATATGGGAAAGCCCAGATGTTAGCCATACCAACGGCAGAACCTACACAAGTTAATATAAAACCTAGTTTCGACTGAAATTTTCTTTCCGAATTGTCCATATAAGCCTCCTAAAATTTTAATACAAAAGTCCATTTTTCATTAACTAATTTTAATAAAAAGGAGAGATTTCTCTCTCCTTTTTTTATCCAAGAAATAACAGATTACATACAAAATTAAAGAGTTCATTTATTATTTCAATTATTTTTTGATTCCAAATCTAGCTGTAAAGAATCTTAATTGTTTAGGTTCATAAACAAATTCTAGAGGTTTGATGTCATCTTTATGTTTGAATAATTTTATGATACCTTCAGCTACTATATCCATATGTTTATAAGTATAAACTCTTCTAGGGATAGTAACTCTAACAGTTTCTAGTTTAGGTTTATGGTTTTCACCAGTTTTAACGTCTCTTCCTGCAGAAATGATTCCTCTTTCCATAGTTCTTACACCACATTCAACATAAATAGCTGCTGCAAGTGCTTGAGCTGGGAATTCTTCTTGAGGGATATGAGGACAGAATCTTCTAGCATCTAAGAATACAGCGTGTCCTCCAACTGGTTCAAGTATAGGTACTCCAGCTTCTTTTAATTTTTCTCCTAGGTATCTAACTTGTAAAACTCTATGTCTGATATATTCATATTGTAAAGATTCTTTTAATCCTATTGCCATAGCTTCCATATCTCTACCAGCAAGTCCTCCATAAGAAGGCATTCCTTCATAAACAACAACTAATTCTTTAGCTTTTAAGAATAGTTCTTCGTCGTTCATACATAAGAATCCACCGATATTAACAAGACAGTCTTTTTTACCACTCATAGTACATCCATCAGCATAGCTGAACATTTCATGTACTATTTCTTTTATAGTTTTATCTTGATATCCTTCTTCTTGTTCTTTTATGAAATAAGCATTTTCAACACATCTAGTTGCGTCATAGAAAACTTTTATTCCATATCTGTTAGTTAATTCTCTAACAGCTTTCATATTTTTCATTGAAACAGGTTGTCCACCAGCTAGGTTAACAGTTACTGCTAAACATACATAAGCTATGTTTTCTGCTCCAACTTCATCTATTAATTTTTGTAATTTATTTAGATCTATATCTCCTTTGAAAGGAACATTAAGAGTTGCATCATGAGCTTCATCTCTTATGATATCTTTGAATATTCCACCGTTTCTTTCTTGGTGATATCTAGTAGTTGTGAAATACATATTTCCAGGAACATATTGTCCAGGTTTAATAGCTATTTGAGATAAAAGGTTTTCAGCTCCTCTTCCTTGGTGAGTAGGAACTATATGTTTAAACCCAAATATATCTTGTACAGTTTCTTCTAAGTGGAAGAAGTTTCTACTTCCTGCATAAGCTTCGTCACCTTGCATAAGTCCTGCCCATTGTTTATCACTCATAGCGTTAGTTCCACTATCAGTTAATAAGTCAATGTAAACGTCTTCTGAGTTAATTAAGAAAGTATTATATCCTGCTTTTTTAATTACTTCTTCTCTTGTTGCCTTATCAATCATTTTAACTGTTTCTACACTCTTAATTCTAAATGGCTCTGCTGGATAATCTTCAAATCTCATAATAATTCCTCCTAAAAAAATTAATGTTTAATACATAATGCATTATGTATTTTCTAAACAGAGTATAGCTCATTTTTAAAAGAATGTCAATATTTTTATTTTTGTTTAAAATGAGGTAAAAAAAGCTAAAAAAATACATTTTAAAAAAATTTTTTAAGAAATTAATTAAATTTGAACTTTTTTATCAAATATGTTATATTTTAGATAGGGTAATTATTGGGGAGGACAGGAGTATGAAAGTAGTAAAAGATTTATTAAGTGAGCAGATATACAAGATTTTAAAAGAAGACATAATTAATTCTAGAATAAACTTTGGTGAGGTTTTAGTCAATAAAAATTTACAAGAAAGATTTGAAGTAAGTTCTACTCCAATAAGAGACGCAATATTAAGACTAAAAGAAGATGGAATAGTGGAGGAAGTAACAAGATCAGGGGCAAAACTCATAGATTTTGATCCACATTTTGCCTGTGAAGTTAATCAATTAATTATGACCATTACTTTAGGAGTTATCGAATACTCTTTGAAAAATTCTGAAAATAGAAAAGAGATTCTTGCTAATTTAAAAAAATATGTAGAATTAGAAGAAGATAATGTAGCAACTGATTTATATTATGAATATGACTATCATTTTCATAAAACTTTTTTCGATTATTCAAATAATAAATTGCTGAAGGATTTATTTAAAAAATATAATCTGATAAATGAAATCTTAGTTAAAGCATATCATAAGGGAGCTATTTCTTTAAAAAATAGAAAAGCTTGTTTGGAAGATCATGAAAATATTATAAAATCTATAGAAGAAAACAATATATCTTTAACTTTAGATTTAACAAAAAAACATTATTTAAGTGCTGAAAAAATATTTAGAAAACTTATAAAAATAAATTAAAAAAAGCTGTTGTAAATTAATAAAAAGTAAAAAATAGTTCGTTACTGAGGGTTTAGAAAATTTTCTTTATATAGCGATTACTTGCCAGCCTATAATGGTTCTAGAGCTCCACAAAGGCTCTTTCACCATTATAGGACGTCGCAGTAATCTTATTAAAACTATTATATTAGTATTTACTCAAAGAAAATTTCTAATAATAAATTATAATGTAACTCACTTATTTTTTAACTTTTAGATTAAAATTTAATTTAACAACAGCTATTTTTTATGCTTCTAATTTTAGAATGTATAACCAGCTTTTATACCAATTTTTACATTATTTTCTTTAGAGTTGCTGATATATGTTCCTTCTAGTCCATAGTTATATCCAATATCTGTTTGAACATTATAGTCTAGATTAATTTTTACAGCATCTTTTTTAATTCTATCTCCTTTAATACCAAATGATGAAGTACTTCCATCAATTTTAGCATCCATATCACCATTTTTATATCCAGCAAGACCAGTTATTCCATAAGCTCCAGCAGATATACTACTTCTTAGATTATCACCATAGAAAATTTTATTGAAACTGATTCCTGCTTCACCATCAACATAGTGATAAGTTTTAGCACTAATATCAAGAGGTAAATCTCCACTTTCATTTACTTTACTTTGTTTTACCATAGTGTAAGCTAAAAGTGCTTTTAATTGAACAAATACATCTTCTTGTATAGGGTAATTCATAATAAGTCCACTATAAGTATTTAAAGCATTTGTATTTACTTTACCTTCAGAATGTAAATCTTGATAGTTATTTCTCATTTCTCTTCTTACTTTATATGTTCCATATTGAGCACCTACTCCAGTAATCCAGTTTAGATTATTTACAATAGGTTTATTGAAATATCCTCCAACATAAGCAGACACCCCTTTTATATCAGATTCAGTCGCTACAGTTGTAAGACTTCTTTGATATACTTCGTTGTGTTTAGTGTTTGCTCCTCCTATCATAAATCCATATTTAGTACCTGATTCAGCAGTTTTTTCATATAGTCCATAAGCTGTATAGATATTTCCTTTGAAATTATCTTGAACAGTTCTATTAGAAATAAATCCACTTCTTGCAATATATTTTTTATCAGTTAAAGCATGAGTTACTTCAAATGGAATATTAGTATAAGTTGAAATTTCATTTTTAGAAATCTTGTTTAACTTAGAATAGATATTTCTATCACTTAGTTGATTAAGCATATTCTTTAATTCAGTTAAAACTTCCTCTTCTCTCATAGTATAGAATATTTTAGCTTTTAATCTATGGTAATCCATATAACGAGGTTGTTCGATACTAGCATCATTTTCTTCTAATGCCTTTACAATATTTTCTTTTTCTTCAAGTTGTAAAGTGATAAGAGAAGATAATTTCTTGAAATCAGATACAAGTTCTGCAAGATCAATATTTCTATTATAATCTCTTGATGTTGAAGAGGATAAAACTATTCTTTCTAAATTATCACCTGATAAAATAGTTTCTATAGTTTGTTCTATTTCACCAAATTTAGAATTAGGATACTTAGCTTTTAATTCTTTTACAGTTGCTAAATCTTTTCTTAGAAGTTCTCTTGTATCACTTAGTTTTGCCTTTAGCTCATTTTTTATAGCAGTTAATTCATTTTTTAATCCAGGAATTTTATCTTCAAGTAAAATAGCTCTTCTAACAAGAGTGTAAGAATCTTCTCTCTTTAAATCTGTTTCAAATTGTTTTTCTAATTCTTTTTCATCAGGATATAAAGAATACACTTTATTAGATAGAACATCAAAATCAGATTCTATCTTACTCATAACATTTTTAAAATTAAGCTTTTGATAATCACTATCTCTTTCTAATTTATTTACTTCATCTAATTTTGAATTTAACTCTTTTTCTTTACTAATGATAGATTTAAAATCTTGACTTTCTTTTAAGTTTCTGATTAATTCTAAAGCATCTTTTTTTTCTGTTTCACTTAAATTAAACTGAGATAAGTCATTTATTAAATCTTCATCAGATTTAGTTTTTAAATAAACTAATAAATCTCTTTTTTTCTTAGCTTCTTTTTCATCATCAACAGTATTAAAAGTAGTTCTTTTATTTGATGAAGTAAGAGTTGGAGCAAGAACTCCTAATTTATTTGCATTTCTAATACTTCTGTAAACAGCATTTTCATCACTATTTAATCTTCTTAATTCTTCTCTTGTTTTTAATTGAAGAAGTGAAGTTCCATTTTTAGAAAATTCATTATTATTAATTAACTGATGAGCTATTGAATCTGATACAAATGGAATAGTCATAGTGTAGTTTACTCCAGTTCTCATATCATACCAAGTATAGTCTATTTTTCTTCCCATATCAATAATAGCTTCATTATCATTGATTTTACTTGTTAATAATTCAATCATAAAATCATTTCTGCTATTCATATCACTTGTTCCAAATTTTATAAATCTAATATTTGGATCAGAATCTTTCAAAGCATGTTGATAATAATGACCTTCACTGTTCTTTTTAGTGACGTCAATATCCATTGTTAAAGAAGTTCTTCCAGATATTGATGCTTGTGAGTTATCAAGTCCAAGTGAACCACCAACTTCAACAGTATCTATATTTTTTAATTTAGCATAAGGGCCTAATACTATATTAGTTCCATATTGACCTGTTATTTGTTCAGCTATTTTTAGAGTATTTTTACCTTCTCCTAAATCAACAGTTCCTTCTATTCTTCCTCTTCCTCTGAATTCAATGTTTTTTCCAGCAATACTTCTTGTTAAATCTAAATCTTTAATAAGTCCATTTAATCCTACATATTTTCTTTGTTCAGGAGTAGCAGCATCATTATCCCAGAAACCATATTTTTTAGCAATACCATCAGATATTTCAGCATTTAATTTTTTCCATTCTTTTTCAAAATTTCTACGATTTTCATAAAGCTTAACCCAAGTCTCAACATATTTTCTATCTTTATCAGATAAACTATTTAAGTAATCTTTTTTTTGTTGTTCAGTATCTAATCCTTCCCAAGTTGATATTCCATAAAAATTAGAAGGTCTATTTGGATTATTATAAAAAATTGTTTCTTCATCTTTATACTTATTATACTCTTTATCAACAATTTCAAATCTTTTTTGAGCCTCTGCTAATTCTTTTTCATAGTTTTCCTTAGCAACCTTATATTTTTCATCTTGGAAAGGTTTAATCCATTTATTTTCAAAATCTTCTTTTGATAAATGCTTTTTGTCATAAAAATATTGATCAAATTGATTACGAGGAGTTTCTTCTTTTTCTGCTCTTTCCTTAGCTGTTGTGATAAAATCATTTAAAGATTTTGTTATATCTTTTTTAACTTTTACAGTTTCTTGGACTTCTTTATCAAATTTTTCTTCTTGTACTCCTAATGAGTTACCCTTAAATTTATTTATACCTTCTTTATCATTTACATCAAATTCCCCTACTTTTTTAATAATCTCTCTAACAACATAATGAAGTATATTTTCATCATCATCTTCCTCAGGGTAAGAATAATATTTTTCTGGATCTGAGTATTTAGATGCAAATTCAGCAGGACTAACATTCTTTTCATCTCCATAATCTGTCTTACTCAATCTAACCATTTTCTTTATTTTCTTTTCAAATTTAGTTTCAGTTTCTACAAGAGATAAACTTACATCATCAGTATATCTATTTTTATCTTGTGCATAGATACTTCCATCTTTTGTATACAATAATTTTCCTCTACTATCAGTGGTTGAGTTATCATCAAAAGGGCTGTAGTAATGAATAGTTGTAAAGACAGAGTCTTTATATTCATCCTTACTTCCACTTTCAACAGACACAGGTTCTAGGCTCCAGTCTACTTTCCATTTTCTACCTTTATCATCAACTGTATATAGCTCTTCACCTTCTTGAACTACATTTGGGATATTCTTTTGTGTTAATTTCTCTTTTAGAAATGCAGAGATTTCTGTTTTAGATTTTCCTTCTATTCTAGTTCTGTATTCTTTCATAGTTATATCTAAAGGATTGACTTCTTTTTCAGCTCCAAAAGCATCAGCTCTTTCAGCATCACTAGCGTTACTTGTTAGAAGTTTATATTCACCTTCTATATAGTATTTATCATTTTTATTTAATTCAGAAGAAAATTTATTTTTATCTAAGAATATTATGTCTTTTACTGTATTTCCAGCACCAAAATAAAATCTCTTTTCATAGAATTGATCACTATTTTGATAAGGTAATTCAGAATAATATTCCTTTGAAAAAGCTCCAATACCTTTTTCAGCTAAATCAGTAAGAGCAGTTGAGTTTCTATTTACTTTAGAATCTGTATGTGGAGTTTTTCTTGTAGATTCAACATTAGAATCTACTTCATGGGCGATAGGAACCAAATCAACCCCATTATGTGTTCTTTGAGCCTTTAAATTTCCTTTTTCCCAGTAATTTGATTTTATACCATTCATTCTATTTAAGGCATCAACAACTCTTAAGAAACCTTCGTAAGCAGTTTTTTCTATTGGTTGAATAACCTCTTTGCTTTCTTGAATTATTCTAAAATTATTTTTAGGCCCTATTCCATCTCCAATTTTTTTGATTTCTTTATTTATTTTTGGCAATATTTCTGGAATATCAAGACGAGTTAAACCAGGTTCATCTAAATCTTTTTTTATAGCAGCTAATACTTGATCTTTAATAGCTTTTATTCTAGCTTGATTTAGATAAGGGTTAGTACTGTCCTCTTCTATTGCTTTATTTATAGCTTTATCTATTTCTTTGTCTATTGTCTTAATAGTATCTGTTCTTTCATCAGCATAAGAAGTTGCAGCAGCTACTATAAGTAATATTGTTATTATTTTCTTTATTTTCATTGTTATATACTCCTTCTTCTGAAAAATTAAAATCTGACATTCAATTGTAAGTAGTAATTTCTTTCAGGTGCAGGTAAAGCTTCTAAACTTGTTTCTCTCAAGTTATATTTTTTAGATAAAATATTTTTTGCTCCTATCTTTATATCAGAATAGTTATCTGGTTTATATGAAAGTCCTGCTTCTAAAGTTCCATACCCATTAATAGTATGTTTAACAATAACATCATCTTTGGATATATCAGGATTTTCTCTAAGTTCTCTACTTTCTTGTTTAGCTAGGTATACATAATTTAAATATCCAGATAATCTATCTGTAAAGTTGTATTTTACTCCTAGAGTAGCTTTTAATCTTGGAACCATAGGAACTCTATCACCTTTTTCTATTCTAGCTTCATCATTAGCAATTAGAACCTTAGTTTTTACTAGAGATAGAGATTGATTAAATCTAAATTTTCCAACATTTTGTTCAGCTTCAAATTCTATTCCCATTCTTCTAGTTTTTCCAATATTTCTATATTTCCATCTATTAACAGCTGGATTAGTTACACCTGAACTGATTAAAGTGATTTCATCTTTTGTATCAGTTATAAAAAACGATGTACTAATAGAAGAACCCAAAATATAATCTCTAAAACCAATTTCAAAAGTGTCAGTTTTCTCAGATTTTAAATCATTAGCAACATACTTAGAAGCTACATTTACACTTGGAGGAACAATGATTCCAGATTGTTGATTTTTCAAATCTGTATCATGGATTTTATCAGTCAATTGATTTCCAAAAGGAGTAACAAAACCTCTCTCATATCTAGTATAAAATCTTCCAGTATCATTATATTTAAATAAAAGTCCAAGTTCACCAGCATAGTTAGTTAATTTTTCATCAGTTTCTATTCTTTTCTTTTCAGGTGAAACATAAGGCATTACATTTGGTCCATTTTCTCTATAACCATTATATTTTGTTCTTTCTACTCTTCCACCAGTAGTTAAATCAAGCCAATTAGTCAGTCCCCACTTGTTAAAAACATAAAAACCTTCAGATTTTTTAGTCATTTTCATATCAATTTTATTTGTAATTGGTAATCTATCACCTATTCCTAAAGTAGCATAACCTCCTAAAGCACTATCATAGTATGATTTTAAAGTTTCAGATTGAACAAGAGAGTTTCTTTTATTTGTTGCACTTTGATAATCATACCCCACTATTGTCTCACTTGGATTGTCTCCTACTAAGTTATAATCAAATTTTGCTTTTACTTTTAAACCTTTTTTATCTTCTTCAAATTTTGCTTGCATTTCAGATTTAACATCATAGAAAATCTTTTCTTGAGTTATATGTGAAAATCTTCTGTTCGAAGCAATGATTTTAATATCATCTATACTTTCAGTTTCAATGTCTCTTTCTTGTTTTTGTTTATAAAAAGTACTAGATAAAGTTAAATTTTGAGTAG
>ERZ772974.2873-NODE-2873-length-10340-cov-9.059504_pt1 | contig 10340 bp, 6 predicted proteins | sample MGYA00580671_ERZ772974 | MGnify/ENA primary metagenome ERZ772974 (study PRJEB29015, sample SAMEA2738065) | human oral metagenome | biome: human oral; feature: human-associated habitat; material: saliva | place: China | collected 2218 ... | reverse complement strand
CCAGGTAAGGTTGAGCTTCCCGTTTCCGGGTCGCACATGGGAGAAAGAGAGTTCCGATGATCGGCGATGTAGATATCAGCATGGTTGAGGAAATCCTTAAGGCCTCTCAAAGCAATCTCGATTCTTCTCGAGACGATTTTTCTTCAGAAACCCCAAAGGAACTCACTTCCCTAACTGCAATCCAGACCGCAGCGAAGTGGGGCGACGAGTCGGGCCCTCAGGCAGCCCGCACCCAGTATTCAACGTCGATCTGTGAAATGAATACATCTGTCACTCAGCTCAATGCAGAGATTCTTGCGCTCCTTGGCGGCATCACGACCACCATTCAGAATTTTTCTGCGAATGAGCTTGAAAGTGTCGAAGCCGTCAATTATTTGTCCCAGCAAATCGAACAGGCGAAGCTCTCAGCTAATTCAGCCTCTTCTCTCGAAGTCGCAGCAGCAATCAGTACTGCTGCTACTGCTCAGGCCGTAGAAGCTATCTCGGGTGTACTTGCTGGAAAGAAGCCCACAGAAGTACCGTTTGTCAACCCCGGAGATCTTTCGGGCTTGCTGGAAAGCGCGAACGGCGGGCCAGCGCTAGGCCAAGTTACAACGTGCCAGGCTCCGCCTCCGTCTGCTACGGCCAATCAGTCCACGCTTGTGACGAATCCTTGGTCTACTTCTCAGACAACTCCGCAAGTGCCTCCGATGCTCGCGCGCCCGACGCCTTCTTCAGCGCCAACGACACCTGCTTGGCCAACGTCGTCGACGCCTGACGATCCTTTCGGTGTGAATCTGCCCGGGCCTATCGATCAGAACTTGTATCACTAAATATGCCTTCCTGACGCATTCGTCATCGAGGCCACTTCACTTAATCTTGTTCGTTCCCTTCAGAAAGACTGCTCATGGATAGCATGCCTGCTTCTCCGCTCTACGACCGATTGACCGACGTCGCCCAGCTTGACTACTCCGATCCTGATTCGGGGATGATCACGAACATCCAAACGCAGATCACATCTCTTCGAGAGGCTTGCACAACCTTCTCGCAAAATCTCGGGGTCCAAGGAGCGACACGCGCAGCTCTTGAGCAGCGCGTATCAGACCTCCAGACCCAATTGGATGTTCTTGAAACTCGCCTTCAGACGGTGAACAACGCGCACACCGAAGCCCGTGCGGCGATGACGACCGCGAAGACAACACACGGGACACTCAGTCCCGTCCTTCTCACCGCACGCGATCGCAAGATGGCCGAAATGGCCTACTCACGCGAATCTCCGACATTTGCAAAAGACGTCGAAGATCACCTTCGGAGTCTCGCAGTGCAACGCAATACGCAGCGCGAAGCGGCTGCACAGGCAGCGTTGGACACTATGAATGCCGACGTGACAACGGCTTCCTCTGGTTTTACAAAAGAGGCCGCAGAGGCCAAGGCAGTCGGGGCCCCAAGTACAGATAGTTCCCCGGAACAAAGCCCAAGCGGGAGAAATTACCCATCAATTCCCAGTGGTGGTCGCTCTGGATCTACCGACGGTCCAATTGCCGGCGTGACGACTCTGCCCTCCGTTGTGCCATCATCATCTGTTCTGGCGGGCGTGGACGTTACGACTATGCCGATTGGCGGATACATGACTGCGGACGGCCCGGTTGGGGGATATGTTCCGGCTCCAGTCACCGATGCAAACGACCCTCGTTGGCACTCTGATGATGACATCACCGGGGTTTCTTCACGTTCAAGGAACCTCGCTATTTCGGGCGGTGCACTGTCAACGGGCGGCGTCTTAGCGGGTCTTGGTCGAATGTCGACCATGACGACCTCCGTCGGGAGCTCCATGGGCGCTCTTGCTTCTCGTGCGGCCTCATCGCAGTTCGGAACGGTTCCTGCTGGTGGTAAGCTCGCCCCTTCGACGAGCGCTCGACTGTCATCATCGAATGTTGTTTCACGGGTGCTCAACGATCTTGAACGTGGAGCAATTACTCCTCGCGGCACTGCCCAGGCTGGAAACTGGGGTAACGCTGCTCGTTCTTTCAATACAGGTGCTCCGCCGGCAAACGGAGCTGCTCGGACGGGTTCTGGTTTCCCGCGCGGAATCGGCGCTCCCGGTGCGACCGGTACTGCTGGTGCAGGTACTTCGGCTCAGGGCGGTGCTGCTTCAACGAACCGCGCAGCGACCATGTCAGCGCGTGCACGCGCTGCAGCGAGCATCCGCCCTGCCGGTGGTGCGACGACCGGCACAACGGGCACAACAGCGGCTGCGACGAAGGGCGGAGCAACTGGAGCAAAGGGCACGGCTGCGAGCGCGTCCAGGACTGGAACTGCCGGAGCGAAGGGCACGACTGGCACCGCGAAGGGAACTTCGGCGGCAGCTGGTGCACGGACTGCTGGCGTTGGTCCTCGCGGGGCAACAACCGCTCAGGGCGCTGCATCTGCCTCTACGCGCGGTGGCGCCTCCTCTGCAAAGGGAGGAGCGACTGCTTCTGCCAAGGGTGCTGCTTCCGCTGCGAAGGCGGGAAGTTCATCGGCCTCTACTGGCGTGAAGGGCAGCGCCGCAACTGCTGGCGGAAACGCGGCAGCTGGAGCTTCGGCTGGACGCGCGGCTTCTTCGGCTATGGGACGCGGCGCTTTGGGTGGCGTTCCTGCTGCTACTGCTTCGAAGGAAGAGAAGGAGCGCGCAAAGCGCCAGGCGCTGGCCGGATTCAAGGCCGTTCGCGTTGATGGCGTTGAGGAGCAGGTTCCTGTGGCCGCTGGGCTTTCGGCTGGTAGTGCTGCTGTATTGAAGCCGGTTGCCGCACGTGATCAGGGCGACCAGTGGTAAGAGAATGAACGTGAGGGGCACGAGACTTCAGTCTCGTGCCCCTTTTCATTTCCCGTCGAGGACTTCGTCGGTATATCGTGAAGATGTTGTCCTATTCAAGGAGGAAAAATGAAGGTTTTCACTGTCGAGTACCACTACGTCACCGATCGTGATGAGGAAATGGCAGAGGTCCGCCCCACGCACCGCGCGTTTAACGGCGAGCTTGCCGCCAAGGGCCGTCTGATTGCGGCAGGACCCTACACCGGCACTCATGACGCGTTGATCATCGTGCGCGCCGAGGATGCCGCGGGTGCTCTGGAGCTCCTAGAGGCTGACCCGTTTAATCAGGCCGGTTTCATCGCCGAGCGTATCCCCCGCGAATGGAACCCCGTGATTGGGGTTATTCCGGCGGAGGGGTAGCGCTTAAGTTCCACAGCATCCAATAGCATCTCGCCTGCATTTCTACGCAAACACGTCAAATTTGCAATAAAACTTTTTGGTACTGGGGCACTATTGGATCATCAATAGTGCCCCACACTGTTCCCGAAATAGTAGGAAAGAAAAGCTCACTATAAGACAACTAAGATCTCTTATCGCATCTGCCCACGAAGCCATCCGCATTTGTTACGGCCTCGCTTAGGGAACTATCCAAATACGCTAAATCGGTCCTTGGATCCACTGCCCCGTCTGGTGTCGTCGTCAGATACGTGAACAGTGCGCTACGTTGATCTGCTGTCATATCCGCATAAGCAGGAAGCGGCGTATCTGGATCCAGTCCTTGGGTTCCGGCAAATTCCCGAAGTATTTCTTCTTTGGAAAGTCCGTACGCATTAGGCCAGTCATCTCGAGCCATGAACGCGGAAATCGCAGGATCTCGAAGTTCCTGGGTAGTCCACAGTTCCTGTTGGATTTTTTGAGTGACAAGCGCCGGATCGCTATCAATTGGCAAGTACTTCTTGTACAGCGGATCTTTGAAGAGCGCAACGACTCCATCCTTGAGAAGATCACCGTGTTTGATGCCCCCTGTCGGAATCTTACTAATCAAGTAATCGATTTCCGCTCTAGTCTGCTTAGTCTGCTCAATCTCAGCTTTATCAACTTTCATACCGGCCTGCTCCGGGGCCCCATCCACAGCCGCAATAAGTTTTTGCCAGCCCGAGGTTCCCAACTCAAGTTTCGAACGCCAGTTAGCGCCCCGAAGCTCGTCCCCAGCGGATCCTGCACCGTCGTATGGACCATTGGCAAGAGTCTGAGCATCCTGCCTGTACTGGTACCACGCCTCAGCACCAATTGCTTTCAGCGCAGGAAGACGTCCTCCCTCATAGTTACGCGGGTCAAGCTCATCCCCCGGCTTAATTTGGGCAGGCTTATCGAACGCAAGATCGGTTAACACGCCTTTCGATGAAAAGAAGCTATTAACCTGAGCATCTGTCATATTCATCATGGAGTAACCAGATTTTCCGGGGGAATTCGCAGTATCCTGAGTCCCCCCATCGGCCCTGTTTGCCATGGTTGCAAGATCATCAACTCGGCCTGCAGCAATGGTACCGACCCAAGAGCGTAGCCTCTGATTACTATTGCCGAACCTATCCTGACCCAAAATCTCATCGTCGTTATGGTTCAGGCCATCCTGATAACCGAGCAAGATATTTTGGGCGACCTGTGCTCGCTGTTTGTCGTCAGCCAACCACTCGTTATAAAGCTGCTGATCATGTTGATAGGCGGGGTCTTGTGATCCCAGCGGATACTTTTCATTGTCTGTGAAGTCTGGAACCGCTACTGGTTTAGGCGTACGTTTTGACGCATCATTAACCATATCTCCAAGTGCTTCACCACCGTCGTAGTAGCCATCCGCACCAGCGGCAGCATAACCGCGCCACCCTGTGAGATACCTGGTCATGTTCATATGCTCAGTAGTCGCTTTACCGTCGCCGTCATAATCAGCTGAAATTTCGAACGCGGTATTTGAGTTCAAAACTCCTCTCAATGCGGCTAAACGCTGATTTTCAGCTTTCCAAAGGACGCCGCCGTCGTCTTCACCATGAAAATAGTCAGGGGTATCAGATAGAGTAAAAATATTCTGCAGCGGATCTAGATAACCGTATTCGGGCCTACTCTGCTTATCGTAGGGAATTAACGTAGTCGGCGAGTCGTTACCTCCCCAACGCTCAGCTACGCGCTCAGAGCCCTTGGTTTCATAGTCCCATTCAACCATATCCTCAAATACTGACTTACCGTGAGAGTCCTTGTAAAAAGCTGCTCCGAGAGTTAGTGAAGGATTCTCACGCCCTGCATATCCCATTAGCTGGCTCGAAATATCGTAGCCATACAGAGAATTGCTCTCACTCGCTGGATACCCCGGAAGTGAATAAGTTTTCCGCCCAGTATCCTTTAGATCATTCAAAACCTTCTGAACAGTTGCAGAAACAGCAGTACCGTCCTGTCCCACCAGCCCGCGAGAAACCAAATCGTCAAATGCCATTTGAGTCTTTGCCATTCCGCCGGACAAGTTGCTGCCACCAGTTGACAGCGCCAAGAGAGTTCCAAGATTTTTATTAAAAACAAAAGCAGGGGCGGCCGGGTCCGTTGATGAGACCGCGACAGTGCTACGAGCATCCATCGAGGCTGCGTAAATGTCATCTAAGCTAACATGCTGCATCACCGCAGCGACATAGAACGGATTTCCTAAGAGGTTGCCCCACTTTTCATTAAATGCCTGAAGTTCCGCAGCAGTTTTCGGTTGCTTTTTGAGGTCTTCAGCAATTTCAGGCGCCTTATCTTGGGCGTCTGCCCACATGGCAGCACCACTTGCGGTTGGCATCGTATCCGGCGGAAACAGAGAAGCCCCAACCGCGCCCCTGCCAGCGGCTCCCGCCTCGTCGGAGACGATATGTCTACGCGCATTATTGATCTGAGTTGCAGCAATCTGCGCATACGTGCTGCACTCATTCAAATAGCTGTGATAAGTTGTTTGAAAGCCCTCTTGAGCACTGCGCAACTTTTCACGTGCCGCTTTAATTGCCGCATTATAGGTAGCGATTGCCTCATCATTATTCGGAGGATTACCAGGGGTACTTATGAACGTCTGCTTCGAAGGATCAGGTCCCGCAGCCTTAACTTCATCATGATAATCTTTTATCGCCGAATCCCAGTCCCCCTGGAGAGTTTTAATTTTTTTGCGGACATTACCAAGATTCGTTGACCATTCCTCCAGCGGCGACGAAGCATCAAAAAAGGCTTGCCCTAATTCCGTTGTTTTTGCGCCGAGTTTTTGAATCTCAGCCGATGCAGCATCTGCAGCAGCTCCCGTCCATTCTTCCGGCGGTAACGACTGCTTCGTCGCCACCTGCGTGTTTGAAATAGCTGTCCCATCAGTCTTGAATTTACCGCTAAGCGCAGTAGCATCTCCCGTAGCATCAGGAAGCTGCTTCAGAGCATCCGCACCACTTCGCAAATCAACCGTCGAATGTATTGCCTTTCCCGCCATCACAGTTCTCCTTCAACGCCAAGACGGCTAGCTGCGGCACGAGCCTTGTCGCGGTTATATGTTTCAGTGCTATCTGCATCCTGTGTATATTCCGCAGTACCTGACCCGAGCGCAGCACAGGCATCGGAATACTCTAAAACAGCCCAACTCATATACGTCTTAAAATGAGAAATAGCTTCGTCGAGTTTATCCGTCCCTTCTTTCGCTGGTTCCGGGAAGGAATAACACTTGAGAAGTAAATTGTCCAAAGAGGCTCCAACTTGCGCCAAGTCCTCAGCGTCAGTCCATTGCGCTTTCTCGACAATTCCAACAGCCTCACGGTCGAAGCTAATATTCGTCATTTGAACCTCTCAATGCTCGAACACGCGAAGCGCGGATCACCATCGGTCGTACGTTACTACTGAAGGATAACATTTCAACCTTAAGGAAACCTAAATTGAAGGCTGTCGCTTACAGGCAAACAGCTACGAGTTAAATCCACTAGCCTTACTTCGATGACGGCTGAGGGACCTGTCCGTGTTGGTTTGCGTCTTGTTGAGTTTCGAACTGATGCTGCAGCACATCATGGAAATCACTTTCTGTTCCCATGAAATAGCGGTTAACCGCGGCTCGCTGTTCTTTAGTTAACGAATCATAAGGTTCTAAAGTGCCATCCTCGTTGACGAACGGTAGTCCTTTTCTTGCCAGTGATTCACTCCCCGGCGACACATCAACAGTACCTACGCGTTCAGTCCAATATGGAGACTCATACAAGACACGGGTGAGCCCATGTTGCATAAGCTCATGAGCCGACTTATTCGCGTCATCACGTTCAGAGGCCCATACCTTCGTTTCGTGATCAGTCGGCCACAAGACGTCTTCAGCTTTTCCGGCAGCAGATTTGACAATTGCCTTTGTCAAATCTTCAGCACCGGGAAACTGTTTTCCTGCATACTTCGCTCCCATATCAACGATGAAGTCTACGATCTTTCGCGTATCCTTATTTGTTTTATCCAGATCCCTTGCAACTGCGGAATCCCTGTCAGCATCCGCATCAAAAGTCTCTTGAATAAGTTCGGTCCACTTGTCAGTTACGCGATTGACCATACCCGAACGCGAACCGTAGTTAGGGTCATGAAGAACATTCGCAGCTTCATCCATATAGTTCGTAAACGCCGAAATCTGAACAGCTTTCAAAGCAGGTAGTCGACCACTCTCATACTGATCATCCAAGGGGTTATTTGGATCGCCTTTATCTATGACCTTGGGCTGGTCAAAAGCCAGGTCCTCAAACAAACCACCTTTGCCTGAGAAGCGCTCAACCATATCGCGATTAAAGATTGCACTCACGGCGCCATGCGCACCTTCGCCCGTTCCTACACTCATGCCGGCTTCACTATTGTTATTCATAGCTGCGGCAAGATCACTGACATACGGCGAAATAATTGAACCCATCCAAGATCTTAAATGGGCACTATTGCGACCAAAAACATCTTCGCCCTTAATCTTATCGCCCATGCCCCAGCCACTATTATCCTGGTCCAGTCCCTCCTGATATGCGGCCATTGCATTCGCCGCAATCGACGCTCGATGATGTGCATCCTCTTTCCAAATCTTGTGCTGCTGTAGAGCCTCTTTGTACGAGTCAGAGTCCTTTCCACCTTCGTAATCAAGAGGGTCAGGGAGGAGAATTTCTGCGCCAGGCCTTGACGCGTCAGCAAGAACATCACCTAAGGCTTCGCCTTGATCGTAGAAAACCCTATCTCCATATTGTGCGCCTCCTCGCCAAGCAACAAGGTAGCGAACCATCGACATCGGCTCGGCGTCTTTGTCATAGGGTTTACCGACTTTCTCCACGCTCTCAACCGGGTCAAAGTCAATATTCGAATCCAGAACGCGCCTCAACACACCAAGACGGTTCTCTTCGACTTGCTGAAGGATTGGCACGCTCGCCTTATCCAAACCATCCGGAGTATCAGACAGTTCAAGTACCGCTTGCACCGCATCAATCCCCTGCTACCAACCACACTAACCAGTGGATTTCCCATTCAGGGTAGCTGCAACAAAGCGAACAAACTCGCGAAAGGAACTGAAACCCATAGACCTCTAACTATTTTTTATCTTTAAGAAATAAGGATGTCCAAGTACTCTCCCGCACACTTTCGAGAGGTCCCTTCAAATAGGTATGAGCGGTCAAAAAGTCTTGAAACCTCTGCTGTTGTTTGGGCGTCATTGCACTATATTGAGGAAGCCCTCCATCCGCCGTGGGTTTTACAGGGTTCTCCGACGGATCTTGTCCCTGTTCATCCGCCAAAAACTGCGCAGTTAATTGCTGCTTTGTTTTATGTTCTGGATTAGGCCATTCTTCCTGCGATTGAAATGTCGAAGTTAAAGTATCTGAAACCTGTCTTGAAGCCTTGTCGGCTGCCTCTTCCATTGACAAATATTTTTGAGAAGAAAAATCCGTAGGGAGATACTGATCCAGCAGAGAAGATTTCCCTTCGCCAGCAATAGTCGAGGTAAAAACTTGAACAACTTGCCCCCCGGGCATTTTACTAAACGGCACTAGCGACCATGCCGCGTCGACCCCCTTTCGAATCATCGCGTTTCGACTTGAAATTGAGTCCTTATCGAGTCCCTGAAGATCGCTGTCGGTAAAATCAAGGTGCGCGAATATCGGAGTCCACTTCTTCACGCTATCGGTAACTGCCTTTTCCCAAGCGGCTCCTCCTGTATCGTGCATCGCTTGGCTCAGGTCATACTTATACCCAACATACGCAGCCGTCTGGATCGCTTGCAAAGCTGGAGGACGCCCTCCTTCGAATTGATCATCAAAAGGATTATCCGGCGTATTCATTCCAGCAATCTGTTTAGGTTTATCAAAAGCAAGATCATCGAAAAGTCCTTTACCCTCCATTCCCTTTTTCTCTCCAAATATTGCATCGCAGAGATTTTTAGAAAGACCGAAACGAGCACTATCGACTGTAGAAACTCCACCGCGCGTAGAAACGGTATTATGGGCCGTCTGAGCACCATCAAGACCATTGTTGGCATCCAAGGTCGCAAAGCTTTCGACCCAGTTCTTTAAGATTGTCCCAGCATGGGACCGAAGAGATGAATTAGTCGCTCCAAATCCTTGATCGCCTACTTCACCACCGCAACCGACCAACCCGTCTTGGTATCCAGCAGCAAAATTTCCAACGATTAGCGCCTGAGAATTAGCTACTTTATTCGCCGCGGTCACTCCAATTCTCGTCTTCGTAGCTTCATCAAGAGGCTGAGTAGCATCTTCGATCAACTTCCCAAAGGCATCTCCTCTATCAACGAAGCTTCTGTATCCACTTCCGGCATAATCACAACTACCCGTTAGATAGCGCGTCATCGAAATATTTTCGTTCGTGGCCCCGCCATGTTGATCCCAATCACCAGTTACTTTAAACGGCGTCTCTTGATTCAAAAAAGAGCGAACTGAGACCAATCTGCTCTGTTCAGCATTTACAAGTTCAGGATGCTTCGCAGCAAAGCCCTCAACCTGCATCGAATCCGGAGTATCAGAAAGAATAAACAACGACTGAAGGGGATCTGTACACTGTTTAACTACCGTCAGGTCCGTCGAGGATGATTCATCAATCAACGGATAGCAATACGCCGTCGCTGACGCCTGAGCCGACCCCCTATAAAGAGGGTGGCGAGACGCATAGGCACTCTCAACACGTGAATTCGTGTAGTCGGAGTGCTCTCCGCAATTTTCATCGTCATGGTATTTCACCAGCTGAGTAGCAAGGGAATCCTTCCCCCCGTCAAAGACCTGCTGGCCAAAAGCTAAGTCGGGATTATTCAAACCGGCGTAAGCGGTAGCTTGGGTAAAAATATCGAAACCATTTACCTTCGGTCGCCCAGCCACCGAATCGAATCGATAGTAACCCTTTCGCCCGACTTCACCAATTTCATGAACATTCGTCTTTACGATTTCTGCAATAGTGGTCTTGCCGTCAGGCCCCCGAAGCATGCCCTTACTCTTTTCATAGACCTCGCTAATTGCTATGTACTTACCCGAAACGTTAGTTCCTCCCGTCGAGAGAACTAACGCGGTTCCCAATG
>ERZ772974.2852-NODE-2852-length-10370-cov-4.327484_pt1 | contig 10370 bp, 11 predicted proteins | sample MGYA00580671_ERZ772974 | MGnify/ENA primary metagenome ERZ772974 (study PRJEB29015, sample SAMEA2738065) | human oral metagenome | biome: human oral; feature: human-associated habitat; material: saliva | place: China | collected 2218 ... | reverse complement strand
TGTTTCATTCTCATCATCCATCAAAGCTGAAGATTCTGCCACCATCTTAAGTTCTCGATTTTTTTTATTCACTACTTCAAAACAATTCCATGCTTCAAAAGATAATTCTTTAAAATTCTTAAATTTGGCTTCTGTACTATTAAAATAGGAACTTATTGTTTCAACTATTTGAAAATATCTTGTAGCAGTTATCTTTGAACCTATACTTGGTAAACTACTTGAAATTTCCGTCGGAAATTTACCAGATTCAAAAATATACCACTGGTTTGGATTATCTAAATTTAAAAAAGAATCGGGAGCAATCCAATACAAACCTATGGTAGTTTTGCTATTGCCATTCCCCTTTTTATTGTTCACAATATCAAAATAGTGTGAAACTCTATCCTTATTATCAGTAGTTTTTTTCTTATCAAATTCTAATGCCGCAAGAAATAGTGACCATAAATCTTCAATATCATCATCACTTCTTTCATCAATAAATTGATAATAGGTAGCATTTTGATTGTTTAGGACTGGTATGCCATTAAAAGAATTAGGAACCTTACTTCCTAAATCAAATAACTTTACTATTGCATTTAAGATTTTAATCCTATTTTCAACTCTCAAGTTCTTATTGAATAATCCAAATACTGTAAAAGGATCAATATCTACCAAATTATTATCTTTTTCCAATGTTGGCATTGATATACCTGAAAGTTCATAAATTTTTTTTACCTTCTCGACAAGAAGCGATCTATTATCTTTATAAGCTACTAATCTTTGAGCAAACTCTTTATAAAAATCAGTCCAAGTAAATTGACTTAAAGTATTCATATTCATATTTTTCTTACACCTATATTTTTAAAATTTTATTTGAATAGTAAAACTTTACTACGTATTATTATATCACGAAAACCCTTTCAAAATCATGCGATATAACAAATAAAATTCTATAATTAATAACTTTTCGCTTGCAATCCATTGCCCATTTTTTAAATTTTTACCACTAGGAGCTTTAGTTAGTATAAATCTAATCTATTTGAATATTAAATAAATCGATAGATTGTTCCAATTCAAGAACATTAGAATAAAAAAAGTGCAAATTAATTAAAACTTGCGCTTTTTTTTAGTTAAAAATACTAAGAACTAACTTCCCATAAGGTTAAATGCCATTATAATGGAACTATGTAATAGTTTCCCAGGATATTTAATGAATTTAATGTCCTCACTTCGTTATAATTTAATTATCAGATACCCCTAAGTAGAGTTTTAAAAAGTCAACAGCTAAATCTTTTTGTCCCTTTACACCAGATACGTAATGAGCGGATGTTAAATCTTTTTCTGAGCTCAAAAGCCCTTCACGAATCTTGTAAAATGCATCCTTAAAAAATTTATCCCTAGGCAACCTACTTTTTTTACTAAATTCATATAGTTTTGGAAATAACATTATCAATCCTAAGTAACCAGTCGTCTTTGTCAAAATATAGTCATTAGAATTCCATTCTGTCTTAAATATGTAGCTAACAGCCCCAAAATAATCCTCTAATATATTATAAATTTCAGAATCATTTCCAGTAATAAAATATTCTCTCAATGGATATTTAGGGTCATCTTCTAATGGTTCTCCATTTTTTATATCTATCATGTCCTTTTGAGGATCTTTTGATATCAATTTTAACATTCCGTTAACAAATGTTCCTTGAGATAGAGTAGCCCCGTCAGTTTGCTTCTTCCCTAACATCTTTAATCTATGATAAAAAGGTGAATTATATTCCTTATTCATCATCCTTGCTATATAGTGACTTGTCTTGAATGGACTTCTTTTCGTACTTAAATCAAACAAATCATAAATTAGAGATTTGTTTACCTTAGCTTGATTACTATTTATCGTAGAGAAAACATAAGCTTTTTCTTCTTCTGTCAAGTCTAGCATAAATACTACAACCATATCACAAGAAAATTTAAAATCTTCCCACGCTTTTTCAATACCTTTAATTCTATGCTGACCATCTATTATCTCAAATACCCTTCCAAGTGAAGGTGAAACTTGCAGAGCAACACCAACTCCTTCAATTACTTGTATAGAATCGTCCTTAAAATCACTTGATTTAATCGAAATTATAATTGGTGTAGGAAATGTTGCATCCGGATCTTTACAATAATTGGAAATTTCATTTATTCGTTTATTTGAAGCCTCCCGTTGAATACCATCATCTAAGTATCTATTATGTACAACATAGTGTTCAATAATAGTTTCAGATTTCATTTTGCCTAAATAAAACGTCCCTATTGGTTGCTCAATTTCAATAAATTGCATCTCGTTCATTTCTCATTCTCCTCATTCTAAATCATTTGATTTTTCAACTAATGAAGACTGCTCAATTTTGTCAAGTGTATCCATTACATCATCCCAATCATCTTCTGTTTGCGTTTGTACATTGCTCATTTCATCTTCATAATTAATATTTTCCTCGTTTGGTTTCATTTCTCTACTAATTGAAACATTAGTTTTTAGCCGATCTATGGAAGTGTTGTTTTGTTCAAATGTTTCACTAGAATATTTAGATTTTGCCTCTACTTTTATTTTCTCCATCTCTTTCTTCTCATCTTCAAGATAATCATTGTTTCCATAGTTATTCTTATATTGACTAACACGATTTAAACAATAATAATAAAAAGAAATATAAACGGACAAGATTGCTGATACTATTTGGGGAGTCTCTTGACTCTTATATTCCCCCAAATATAAAAACATAGATACAACTATAACCAATAGTGAAAGTGCTAATATTACTATTACATGTTTTGTAATAGTTTTTATATTTAATATCGGTACCAATTTTTCTTCAATTTCATCAGATTGATATTCACTTTGCTTGCTTTCCTTGTATTTTCTAGATTTTTCTTCCGCATTAAAAAATAACAAACAATCTGCAACTGTTGGTATTAGTAAAGTAATAGAAAAAATATAAATATTTCCTGTTTCAATTGTTTCTGATATAGCTGTTGATTTTCCTAATAAAAAATCTGCAAACAGTGTGAAGAGACCACCAAACAAAGTAGTTACTATCCATATAACTAGGAAGAATTCTTCATAAAGTGAGCTCAGTGGAAATAATAACGTTTGGACTAATTTAAAATTAAATAGCCACTTAAATAACGATAAAATTACCCATCTAAGTGGTTTTATTATCGATTTATTTATCTGTTCATTTGATTTAATTATCCATTTATCTACCCATTTATATATTCTAGTTTCTTTTATTTCGTCCACTTTTATTTTGTCCACTTTTATACTCCTGTGTTACATTATTTCCAAAAACGTATATTTTTCAGAAAGATATCCTTCGTTTTATAATATTCACTCAACTCTTAACATACTATCCATTAAATAAATTATCACATTGGTTTTTTAGAACAATATATTCCTCTTCTGTCAATTCTCCCAAATGACATTCCTGATTGTTTAACCCCAATCTATCTAATTCATTCGAAATATATTGAGCTGATTTAGCTTTAGACCAATTTGAAGCTTCAAGCGGACTAAATATGTCTTCTATTACTTGATACAATCCAATAGCTTTTACTCTATGCTGCCAAATAGACTTATTTCTTCTATTCGTCTCTCTTTTAATATTTGAAATATAATACCACTCACTTATCATTGCTAAAAAAATAATAACAAATGCTTCTTCTAATTTCGATTCCGGGTCCTCTATATTCCTATTCTCTAGCTCTTCTTTGAACCACTTTACAAAATTACGAACTGTTTTAGTCAAAAGAATTGTATTATATCCAACAGATGTTACTACATCTAGATTTTCACATTGTATTTCTGTATTTGTTTGTTCAAGAGAATTATAACGATCCTCAAATAGAATATCAACTTTTCTTGTTAATTTGTTAACAACATCTTTTAAAAATTCCTTAGTTGTCTCATCAGTATATTCTTTGATTACTTCAAAATAATCTGAATCCTTCATTGCATATGCAAAATTATCTTCTATAATTCGTACTTGAAAATCATCTTTCTTCCCCTTATTGTATACAATTGGATGATTTGCTGATGAAACATATATATATCTTACATGCTTCATTTCCTCCTGCTTAATCTTCGGCGAACTACCCCACATCTTATACTCCCTGTCTTCTGTTAAAAACAATAATAACATTATTGTTTTTTAATTTCATCCATAATAAATTAATTACCCACTAAATTAATTACCCAAGCAAACCAATATAAAACAGTAGAAGCACGTCTTGATACCACTTTATTGCTGAATTTATTATTTTTACGTATTAATTTTTCAACTTTTTTCTTAGTTGGAAAATCTTTATTACGAATATATTCTTCAAATAATTCATTGAAAATCCTATGTGAGAAAATCTGTTCAACTAATTTTAGTTGTCTCTCTTTATAATTCATTTTATAAATTGATTTTCCTAACTTTGAAAGTCTATATTTAATAACACCTTCCTCAGTCTTATATTTTTCAAATAATTCTAAATACTTACCTGCATTATAGTAATAATCTTTTTGTCTATATGAAAATTTCATATAGTTCTCAATTTCTTCACCACTCATATCGCTCCTATACAATCTTTCCAACAAGTTAATAACCCGTTCAAATTTATCTGCTTGTGGAAACGGAGTTTTTCTTTCATCATCATCCGACTGAATATTAACAACCCTAGAGTGGACTTCCTTCAGTTCCTCCATCGTAATACTAGTGTCTTCCAAGGAATAATTTTTTTTAGCAACGAGTTTTATTGATGAATAATTTCCCTTATCTTCAAACTTATATTCAAAAAGTCTAAATATTTTATTTGAATAAATTGAAAAAATTAGTCTAATTGGTTTTTTTACCTTATTAGACCAGAGACGGTATGGATAATATAGTTGTCTAATATTGAAATCAGAATTCAATGAATTTTTTGCTTCGAGAATTACAACATTATTTTCACTTTCAAAACCACCATCGATTTCAATTTGTGCATTCTTTACTTCAATCTTGATCGACTTATTTTTTATAGTATTTACTTTAAAATCAAACTCTCCAGAAGACATCCTTCCATTAAAAGTGTTATGGAATTTTTCTTTCTCTGGCAATTTTAAAAAATCTTCTAAAATTCCGGATAATTGTAAAATGTTAATCGCAGTAGCTTCACTGGAAATATTTTTTATATTGATCGTTTCAAAGTCATCTAAATGAATAGTGGTAATATCAGTTACCGTATCAATATCTTCTGGAAGTTTTTCATAAAGCAAGAACTGTCCTAATGAATACGAGCTTCTACTAATTGGTAATATGTTTATTTTAGTTTCCTTAAAAATTTGAGGCAAGCTATCTGTGTAATCCCACTTGGCCATTAGCCTTGGTTCTCTATACTTTTTTATAACCTTTGAGTCAATTTCGTACTTCCCTTTTGTTTCAATTTCTTCGATAATATTAAAATCATTAAAGATATTTCTCCACTCTTGATCAGCAATACTTATTTTAGATTCATTTTTCTTCTTTGTCACAGTTTCCCCTTCTATATTGTTATATGACATAACATTTAAAGTTATTTGGTTAGATTTATATTCAGTATCTGGAAAAATTTCTAACTCAACTTGATATTCAAAACAAATTTGAATCTATACTTAATTAATACTTTAAGACAATTTGAACCATACTACCTAAATAATCTACTCTATCAACTAACTCTTTACCTATTCATTTAGTATTTGAGTCTACAAGATATACCGCCCCATATTGTTCTATCGAAACAAAAACTTCTACTAGATAAATCTGTTGTTTTTTACCAAATTTGAACTTTCTATAATATAAAGACGTTCCCTCAAAAAAGAGACTCCCATTTGGGTTTCTTGGAATTTCATTTATTAACCCCATTTTTTCGATTCATTTTAAACATAAGTTTGATCTATTATAGATCACTTTTTGCTTTTTTTCTATTCTTTTCTCATTAGATTATTTTTTTGTTATAATATATGTTACGCAATCCAAAATTTATTGTATAAGGAGTATACATTATGCAGCCTTTTGTAAAATGGGCTGGCGGTAAACGCCAACTCTTATCAGAAATAAAAAACAGAATCCCATCTGTTTTTAATAATTACTATGAACCATTTATTGGAGGTGGAGCTCTTCTACTAGACCTAGCACATACTCCATCAATAATAAGTGATAATAATCACGCATTAATAGAAGCCTACGAAACAATAAGAGATTTCCCAGATGAGTTAAAACAACAACTAGATGTCATCCAGCAAGAACATAATGCTCTTGGTGATAAAGACAGAGTTAAAGAATTCTACTATACAAAAAGAAAAGAATACAATGACCTCATATTTTCAAATAACGATTTAATCAGAAAAACTACTTTGTTTATATATCTAAATAAAGCATGTTTCAATGGACTTTATCGAGTAAATCAAAAGGGCTTCTTCAATGTCCCATCTAATCAAAAAACTACTATTAATCTTTACAACGAAAATAACATTGATGAAATTTCCTCTTTTCTAAAACATGTAACAATATATAATCAAGATTTTGAATTAACTGTTGAAAATGCTCAAGAAGGGGACCTCGTTTTCTTTGACTCGCCTTATGCCCCCTTAAATCCAACATCATTTGACTCGTATACTAGAGAAGGTTTCAGTATCGATGAACATATTAGACTTTCAGAAGTTTATAGAGCACTTTCCGAAAGAGGAGTATTCTGTATTTTAACAAACCATAATACTGAGTTGATTAGAGAGCTTTATCAAGATTTTACTATTGAAATTGTCGATGCTAAACGAATGATTAATAGCGACCCGAGAAACAGAGTAAGTACAGAAATAATAGTCACAAATTATGACCATAGAATTTATTAAACAAAATAATAAAATAGTCGCTAATACCTTAACACCATAACACAAAGATAATTCTACAATTCTAATCGATGGTGATACGTTCAAAACTTTTAAAAAAATTAAAAAACAAACTATTGACTGTATTATTGCTAACTTTCCCTATTTTTTATCAACTTATAAAAAAATTAATCGTAGTTTTATTGGTATAGAGAAAGAATCTGAATTTGTAGAATTAGCCAAAAATAGACTAATAAACATTAGCACAGAATTTAACTCATTTTAAAACGGCTTAGAAAATCTAAGTCGTTTTAAAATAATCCATCCAATGTGTATAGATTTTCTCCATTTAATAGCACATTCTTGTTTATAAAAATTAAATTCGTCTTAACTTTTTTTAACAAATTACTTTTAGTTATTAATGATTCACTTCCAATAAAAAAGATGATAATAACACCATCTTTTTTATTCCTAATCCTCTATCATTAATAATTTTAATTCTGCTTTTTTTCTTGCTTCTTGTTCTGAAAACTTTGTACTATCCCACGCATATGCTACTGATTTCCCTTTGTTATAGTTCAACCAAATTTTTAAATTATTAATACTTTCTCTCAGCTCTCTCCAATTATTCTGATCAATTAACTCTGGCAGTTCTTGACTAGATACAAATCCATAATAAGCAATATAATTTTGGATTTGTGTCATTAAAGACGGCCTATATTTATTGAACTCTTCAATTAATTGTTGTTTTACGTTATGAAATAGATTTTGTATTGAAGTATTTTGTTGTTCCTCATACTCTTCAATTGCATGTCTAATCTTATCTTCTTCTTTTGGAAAATACGATCTTAGCAAATCTAACAAACGAAAGTATAGGGCTTGTTTTGAAACCTCCAAACTTTCTTGAACACTCTTGAAATTATCACATCTGTAATAAATTTTAGACAACAAAACGATATCCGGCATTAATATCACAGCAGAAAAAATATTTGCTTCCCTTTCTAATATATTTTCTTGATTTTCTGTTGATTCTGTAAAGCATGTTCCCCTATGATTAAGAAGAAAGTGCCCTAACTCATGACACAAAGTAAAATTTTGCTTTACTTTTGGGTTATCTTTCTCATAAGAAAAACTAGTGCCTAACTCATCAATAACTGTCAAACCTTCAATCTTATGATTTGAAAAGTGATGAGAAATTACTTGAATATTGTTCTCACTAATACAATAATCAAAGTAATCGTGGAAGTTATAGTTAAGAGGCGAAATTTCTTCTACTTTCATAAAAGAATATAAGGCTTGTTTTGTAATTTCACTTACTTTTAAATACAATTCATCCAAAGAACAGTACCTCCTTTAACTCATAATGCACAAAAAAACTAAACCAAAATGGTTGAATTTATTATACAAAAAAAGCGGACTATTGTCCACAAATTCAAGAAAATTGAATTTTAAATAAGAAATCTCATCTAAAAACTAAAAAATTTATAAAAATAAAAAGATATCTGGCATAATAATAATATATAACTAAATTAGAAATATAGAGAAGGACATATGATGGAAATTTTAGAATTCAGAAATATATATTTGGATGCAAGACAAAAAAATATTGAAAGTTTAGTCTATAAACAGCTAGCATTTGGTAGATATGATATCTCTGATGATACCTGCAAAGTGACTGTCGAAATTACTACTGGTGAATTCAGAAAAGTTCAGATTGACAAAAATATAACAAGAGGCATAATATCAAACCGCATAGATGCTGATCTTTTGAAAGAACCGGCTATCAAATTATTTTATAGAGCTTTATTTTATGGTCTTGATAAAGATTCGACCGGTAAACAATCATTAATTATTTTCCTAAATCAATATAAAGAGAAGTACTTAAAAAAAGGTCGGGACATTGATAGACTATATTTTTGTAAATTACATAGTTTAAATCCCGATAAATTAAACAATCCTCTTCGAGGAAGATATGGTGCCAAGTTCTTAGATTACAAAAGACAACTTGCCAATAGTTTTTTTAAAAAAACTATTCACAACGAGAATGGTTTAAATGGAATTTGGGCAACTAATTTAAATACACTTCTTCATGTAGATAACCCTAATCAACTTTATGAAAATTATGGTAATCATCTTTTTATACTGCGGCCTCACAAAAATTGCTCATATTTTTACTTCAGTCTAGACGGCAAAATAGAAATAATTGGTGATAAATTCATAGTTGTTAAACAAATAGAACTACCTGAAGATGTTAGCAAATGGAAAGAGATTCTATCAGAACTTAAAGACAAATATGAGAGATAAAAACTGTTTATAAAATTATCATGATATCTTATTCAGGAATATTAGATTGATTTGTATTAAATGCGTATCTTGGTTTTGACTCGTTAAAATTGACAACAAAAATTCTTTTTAAAGCTTTATTTTTCCCTTATTATCAGTTAAGCCTGCCTTATCTATAAAATCAAGAGCAACTCTAGTTTTTTCCTCATCGGTATCATCGGATGAATAATTATATATTATCAATTCAGATTTTTCATTTACGATATTCTTTTCAATTATTTTTCCCTTTTCTTCTATCATGATCCATCTTCTTTACAATTAGATTTTCTTCAAGCATATAGCTATACTTCCAACTGATAAAATTAAAAAATGAATAATATGAAGTGTTTGAGGGCGCTTTTAACTCTTTCAAAATTTGAATATCAAATCCATTTCCGATTAATATAGAAATTCTATTTTTTGTCTTTTTGTCATCTTTACCTCCATTAAAAATATTAAAAAACTTAATCACATTCGTTTTCTGCTAAAAAAATCTTTCAGCGTTTAAGCTTGGAATCTTATATTCAGATTTGCAGCTATCCGTCATTTTTTAACCCGGAAAAATTTCTTTCTTTGTTCCATAAACTCTATCAATTCCTTCTTGAAGATTTCTTTTTCTGCATCAGTTAATCCTTTTGAGTTCATACGGAATAGTAATTCAATATTATCTAAATCATCATCTTTATTTTCTGAGTTGCCAACCAAATAATCTACTGACACATTCAAAATCTGTGCAATTTTAACTAGATTTCCTTGTGTTGGTTTTTTAACTCCTCGTTCCCATGAAGCATAGGCAGGTTGCGAAATACCTAACTTTTCAGCTACATCAACTTGGGTTAATTGTGCTTGTTTTCTCAGTTTTTTTAAGCGTTCCGAAAATTCCATTGTATTCCTCTTAAAATTTTTAAAGAATTTTTCAAAAATCTCTTGACAAATATAACCGATGGTTATATAATGTAAATATAGCCATTAGTTATAACGGGCGTAAAAATAATAATGCTTAACTTTCAGCATCACGACCTTTGAAAATTTTATAAAAAGTGCGTCTGACAACCAGAAGACTGATTGCCAAAACTACACTAAACTTCGTACCTTTATTGTAAATGTTTTGGAAAGAAAAGTCAAGTCTCTTTATGGTTGAAGCGAAGATATAAAACATTTTTGTGGGCTTCCACGCATTTCGGACTTTCGCACTTTTCCGTATAGTAAAGTG
>ERZ772974.2848-NODE-2848-length-10376-cov-4.092917_pt1 | contig 10376 bp, 7 predicted proteins | sample MGYA00580671_ERZ772974 | MGnify/ENA primary metagenome ERZ772974 (study PRJEB29015, sample SAMEA2738065) | human oral metagenome | biome: human oral; feature: human-associated habitat; material: saliva | place: China | collected 2218 ... | reverse complement strand
GATCGGCCAGCCTTCGTTTGGGCCTCCGCAGTTCGCGTGCTCCACGCCAATGGAAGTGGAGTTCGCGGCCCAGGATCCGGCGTGCCAGGCAGTATCCCAGTCGTGGACAAGCTGGCCCACGGTGCCGTCCTCGGTCACCTGGTAGTGTGCCGAGGCTTCGCGCGACTGCCACACGTTATAGATATCGTCGACCGAGAGACAGCCCGCGTTGTGGTGGATCACCACCTTGTCGATTTCGTGGCCGTCGCGGCCCTGGGAGAAGTGGCGGGTGAGGAAACGTTCAACATCCGCCCGTAGGTTCTGGTAGTCCATATGCTGCTCCTTAAAAACTGTGTTGGTGAGGGGATTGCTGAGGGGTTAAAACCGGGTCACATGGGGCCTTCAATGTCGGAATGAACCGCTCCCGAAGGGTTGCGGATTGCAGGGTCTACGCGGTCGACCAAGAGACCTCGGTCTCCGCCCGCAGCCTCGTACTCCTCGAACATCGCTTTAAGCTTCGCTGGAGAATTACTGATGACAGACCGGCGGTTGATCTCCCAGTCCACCATGGCCCGCAGTGACCACAGATCGTTGTCAGAAAGAACCGCGATGTCAACCGATGCATGGGTGGTGGCGTTGGTGAAAGTAGCCATGTGGGAAGCTCCTAGCTCTTGATGATGTAGTTAATGACGACGTATGGCGGGAGGTTGTTGTGGGGCTGCCCGGAGCCGGTTGTCCCAGTAGCCGTGTCTTGGTTGGTCAGCCCGTCGTTCGCGACGTTAGCCATCCAGCTACCGCCATCGTGATTGAGCCCCGCGAACCATTGCTGGCCGTTCCGCTTCTGTCTGTCATGCCAGGCGCGATCGTTCCCGGCGTGCTGGTGGGCGGGCATCTCGGCGATAGTCAGCGTGTGCTTTTCTTCACCGCCCTTACCGCCGAGGGTGGCAAAAGTTCCCGTGTCTTTACCGACCGGGAAGCGTCCGCGAAGGTCTGGGAGCTGGAAGTTAGTCCCATACCCGCCGTAGGTGGTGCCGATCACCGCGTACAGCTCCGGGTAGTCAGTGGAAGACACCGAACGCCCGTCGCAGATCAGCCAGCCAGCGGGAGCGGTAGAACCCGCGAACATCGTGATCGTTCCAGAGGGGAGCTTCGCGTCTACACCTGCAGGGCCGCGTTCACCGGTAGCGCCTCGCGGGCCAGCCGGGCCAGCCGGGCCAGCCGGGCCAGCCGGGCCAGCCGGGCCAGCCGGGCCAGGGTCGCCTTTATCACCCTTGATCCCGCCATGCTTGCGGATATCGTCCTGAACTGCAGCCTTGAGGTCGGCGACGGTCTTAGCGTCTGTCTTCGTCTGCTCGGCCTTGGCCTTCGCTTCGTTCGCGGCCTGGATCGCCTGAGTGCGAGCGCTCTCGGCGGCTCCCTTCGCCTGGTCTGCGCCGTTCTTGGCGGTCAGTGCGTCGGTGCGCGCCTGGGCTGCCTGAGTGTTAGCCGTCTCAGCCGCGCTCCTAGCCTGGGTGGCCTGGGTTGCGGCTTCTCGCGCCTGGATGATCTGAGTAGTAATCTTCGAGGTCTCGGCCTGCAGTCGCGTTAGCTCGCCTGCGTCGACGATCTTCACGATGCCCGGCTGAGCGTCGACCGGCGCGGCCTGGGAGAGGTCTACCGTCGTATCCTTCGGCAGAGCCATATAGAAGGGCGCGATATCCAGGTCTCGCCGTCCTGTGATCTCGACTTCCCACACCCACTCCGAGGGGTCGATCAGCGGCCCGTCTGTGGCGAGCAAGACCACGCCAGGCGTGCCGTCTTCGCCTCGGAGTACGCCGTCAGCTCCCACCTTCACTTTCACGGTGCGCGGTAGGACTGTCAGCGGCGGCTCCCCCTTGAAGCGGATAATCGGCGCGGTGGGGCGGAAGACAACAGTTAGGCCGGTAGCACCGTCTAGGTCAGGGGCTTTGTCAGCGTCCGTACCGTCTTGCAGGCCGTCAACCAGCGTTCCAGTGACACGGCCGTATCCCAGGCCTTGGGGGTAGGGGATGAGAGTCACTTAGATGTCTCCTTCTCGGCTTCGTGGAGCTTTTTCAGGGCCGCGTCGCGGGTTAGCTCAGCGATCACAGCCCTGCGGAGCAGTTCTGCGTTTTCACGGGTGAGAGCGTCGATTACCTCATCGGCGCTCAGTGCGATTTCGTTCACTTTTCAGCCTCTCGTAGCTTCTGCTCGGCTTCCTCCAGCCGGGCTGATAGGTCTTTGACAATCGGAATGAGAAGAGTCCAGAGACGGTCGTACCGGACACCCGAGGTTTGGCCGTCCCGGTAGGTGACATACTCGGTCAGCCCGGCTTCCTCCACCTCTTCGGCGACCAGACCAGGCACGCGAGTAGGCCGCTGGCTGTGTGCGTCCCACTTGCCTGAGCCCGCGCCTCCCGGGGCGTGGTCCTCCAGGTAGTTTGCGTAGGCCTCGTACTCGGCTCGGTCGTACCAGTCGCGCGGCTGCAGGTCGAGGACTCGCTCGGGGTGCTCCACCGTGGCGATGTCCATCTTCAGGCGGCGTGCAGAGCCTTGGTAGGCGACCGACCAGCCCCCGCCGTTAGAGCCGCCCACGATAGCCAGCGGGATGCCTCCCGAGGTTTGCTGGATTCCTTCGAGGCGGATCTCGCCGCCGCCATGGACTTGCAGGGAGATGTTCCCAGACTTTGAGTAGACATCGATGTAAGAGTCTGCGGCCATGCGGATATGACCATCATGACCAGACTCAATACTTGAGTGGCTTGGGCCGAAAAGCGTGCCTAGGCTCCATTTCGAGCCTTCACCGAGGGCAAGCTCGGCGCGGCCAGAGCTGTTGATCTCCTTCTCATTACCGGAGATGACGAAAGCGCCCACCTCATACGCACCGGAGTAGTTCTGTTCTTCGGGGTCAACGATGAAAATGGAGCCGTAGTTTTTCGTCCAGTTCTGTGTCGTCCCGAAGCGCAGTTCGACGCGCTTTCGCGCACCTTCCGGCTCGATGACGATGTGGCTACCACCGTCAGCGGCGTTCCAGCGGGTTGACCGGCGGTTCATCTCGACCAAGGTTCGGCCCAGGTGGAGCATCTTTAGGGTGTCGTCCTGGATCCGTAGGCCTTCAGCGGAGTCGGCGTTCGTACGGATCAGGCCGCCCGTGATCGTCACGCCGGACAGCTCGCCGGTCTGCCCGGTGATCCGCACTGTCTGCCGCCCCAAATCGTCATATGCGACGATGCCGGAGCCGTTGACTTTCACACCCCGGTCACGTTGCTTGCTGGTTTGCAGCACTCCGCCGGTAATCAGGTACTCGTCGAGCGCTCCCACGCCCGTCTTAGACACGTCTACCTGGACGGGCGTTACCGCAGACCAGGGGCCCTCGTTTCCGGACATGTCCACGGCCCGGATACGCACGTAATACCAGTTCAGCGGCTTGAGTCCCGCCTGGTACCAGGTGAGGTTCCCAGCGGCTGCGGCGGTCGCGGACGGCGCTGCCCCGGTCGGCGAGGTGGACACGCTGATATCCCAGTGGTCTACGTCCGGGGGCATCGGAGTACCGGCGGTGCTCAGCCCGCTGGACTTCACACAGATTACTTCGCGGTCGCAGGTCACTGTAGGCGCTTCAGGCTTCGGCGGTGCTTCGCTGTCGCGTGCCAGAATCACAGCCACCGGCTTGCTAAAACCGGACAAGGCTTTCTGCCTGGTGACTGCCTGAACCGAGACAGTCCACCGTTCGCCCGGAGTGCCCTCCATGCTGTAGAAGTTGCTCGACGCTTCCCTATAGAAGTCAGGTACGTTAGGCCGAGCAACTCTCACCCGGTAGCTTTCCACCGTGACGCTCTTACCGTCCACCGTGTCCTTGACCGGCTCCCAGCGAAGCGAGACCACGCTGCGAGTGAAGCCGTCCGGCGTAATGTAAACGTCTGAGGTAGCTATCAGCCCGGTGGGAGTCCTAGGAGTTCCCTGCTCGCCGTCAGCGCCTCGGAAGGTCACGGGAGAGTTTTCGCCACCCACCATGCCATCCGACAGGTCGGTGGTCTTGCGGGCCAGACGCTCTAGGATCGCTTGAATACGGGTGCCTAGAGTGTCAAACCCGCTAATCTCACCGTTTTCGTTGACCGTGAGACCTGCTTCCACGATCCGGAGCTTTCCGGCAGGCGTTTCCACCCAGTCGCCCACCTGGTAGTCACTCCACAGGCACGGAGCACCCGGGGTGAGCACCCACTCCCTGCGGTGCTGCTCCAGTGGAGCCTCGCCGCGTTTGAGCAGCTCTTCCAGGTAGAGGTTCGCGGTAGGCTCCAGTTTGACCTGGCCTTGCTCGCTCCAGCGCTCAATACGCCCGAAAGTGTTGAAGGCCGCCGGGTTTTCGCGCTCGAAAATCACGCCGTTTTCGCCTCGGAAGCGGGCGACGGTCGCCAGGCTTTCCAGGCTCACGGTCTGGGGCGTGGAGGTCGCGAAAGCGTCTCTGAAACGGATGGTTTCAAGATGTTTCGACATCTCGGTGTCAGAGTTGTAGACCTGCAGCTCGCGTCCCGAAGTGCGCCAGTCCACAGCACCCTTAGAAGCCAGCCAGTCGAGAACCTTCTCCAGGGAGGCGGAAGGCGTGAAGCTGTTCGCGGCGTTTTTACCCCACGTGTGGCCGGAGCTGTCTACCTGGCCGGTGAAGCGGTAGGACAACCCAGGTGCCCAGCCTTTCGTCCCTCCGCGCTTCTTGGCCGCGTCCATAAGAGTGTGGAGCATCAGACCGGGCGACTGGGCAGCAAAAACTCGTTTACCCTCTTCGTCTCCGGCGGTAGGCTCCCACACGCTCGCCCAGCGCAGAGCGCTAGAGATACCCACGTATGTGAGCCGTAGGCCGTCTCCAGATTTCACGCGGTCTAGGGATTGGCTGGCCGGGAAGAAACGACATGAGAAGGGTTCAACCCAGGTGCCGTTGATCCGCGCCTCTAAGGCGATCTCACAGCGAGTGTAGAGGCGCTTTAGTAGGGCTGCGTCTTCTGCGCCGTCAGGGAGGGAGACGCTCAGGGTGGAGTGCGAGTTCAGCGGATGCACCCACGAAAGACTGGAGTACTCGGTGATGGTGGCGATCTTCTTGCCCCATGGTTCATATAGGGCGAGTCGGATTTTTTCGATCACTCAATACTCCTTGTTTATAGGTAGGTTGCTGACACATACGCGCTGAGCTTCCCAGCGAGGTTTTCCGAGCCGTCCACTCGGGCGGTGAACTCGTATTCTCCGAGGGCGTTTGGTAGTAGGGGTTCGGCTTCGCTGACCTGGACGGTGGAGACCTCAGCCCTGGCCGGAGCCTTCCACCATTCCCTCGCGTCGCCGTCCACTCTCCAGCTCTTCCATCCGTCGACGACCAGGCGCGCACCGGCAGGAAGGCTGCCTCCCCACGCGCAGACCAGGCGGTCACCCTGCTTGATCTCCAGGCCGCTTACCGGGCCTTTGACGCTCCACACGGGGCGGGCCGGGCCGGTGCAGCCTGAGAGGGTGGCCAGAGTGCCGCCCGTGACTAGCTCTTCTTCCGGCTCCGCCTTCCAGACTCCCTCTAGCAGGGTGAGGATCAGGGAGACTTTGAGCAGGCCGGGGGAGTGCTCTTCGGTGGAGCTGCCAGCCGTGACGATGCAGCGCTGAGAGCACATCTGCCCGGCGATCACCATCGAGACGGTGGTCTCTCGGCCTACCTGGAGCGCGTTATAGAGGTCAGCGAGGTTCCGATCCCTCTGGGTGCGGCCTCCCTGGCCCCGGCCAGCGTCTGTGACGTGGAGCTGCAGGGCCATCTGGGACGATCCGAGGCGGCCGCGATCCCGTGGGAAGAACACGCCGTCCGCCAGGGGCGCTTGGGTGAGTCCAAGCTCCATGGGTGCTAGTGGACGCTCGCCGGTGGCGTGGAGCAGGTACCAGCGGCCCTTGGGGTCGACCATCGGCACGCCGGAGATTTGGAAGCCGCGCGAGGTCTTTACTGACATTTATAGACTCCCTACCAGGCGGGCCAGGGCCGCGCCTTCGCTCTTGTACTCGCTGTCCGGCTTCGTGAAAGCCGTCTGAATGTTCTGGGTGAAATTGACGACCGTCTGGGCCGTCGCGGCCCGCTCTGCCTGGCCTTCCGTCGCGCTGCCGTTCGCGTGCTGGGATACGCGGCCCGGTAGGTAGGTGCCTCCAAAGCGCGAGGCGACCTCAGCGAGGATCCTCTCACTGCGGCGGCGCTTCATCCGTGAGAGCGGGATGTAGGCTTCACCGCCGGTTTCCGGCTCGGCCCACAGCCTCATCGCACCGGCTGGCGCGATCTGGGCGAGGTGGTTCTCGGTGCCGTTCGCGAAGCCGAAGACCGGCGGGCGGATACCACCGTTAGCGAACGTATCCGGGAGCAGCTGAGCGCTTTCACCATGCTTGCGGTAGTACACGTCGATATACGAAGCCAGCGAGTTGATGTACCTTTGGGCCTGCTCAGCCCGGGCCGAAGCGTAGTCGTTCGCGTAGATCGATATCGAGGACGACGTGTTGTCGCCCTGATTCTTCGATGCCGCCAGCACTTGCTGGAAGCGGTTGTTATTCGCGTCAATCGTCATCACGCCGGTTGACGTGTTGACCTGGGCAATACCAGCGATGAGCTTCGCGGTAGCTGGTTCGCTGTTCGCGTCGATGGCGAAAACGCCTTTAGAGACCTCCACCAAACCGAGGGTTTGTGCGAGCTGGGCCACAGCCGGATCGTTGTTCGCGTCCAGCGTGAGCACACCGTTTTTCTTCGAGGTGGCTTCGATGAAGTCATCGATGGCGCGTTTACCGGCCTCAGTGTCAGCCGTGAAAGTCATTTGCTTGACTTCCGGGATACCGCCCAGAGTCCTGATCAGATCGTTAATCTGCTCTTTCGGCACTCCGGCTTTCTCGGCCATCTCAGCCAGGGCCGCGCTCCACTCCTGGGTTTTGGCTTTCGCCTCTTCCTGAGTGTGGCCGGTCTTCTCGAAAGCCCTCGCTTCGTCCTGGATCGCTTGAATCTTGTCGCGCATACCTTGGACAAACCAGCGGTTGTTCTGGTTGAAAATATCGACTTTCCCGTTAGCGTCCGCCATGACCTGTCCGTGCTCTTCAATCGCCTTGTTCAAGCGGTCTGAAGCATCGATGTTCCGCAGCTGAGCATCAACCAGGCTGCCCTGGGCAGCGTTCTGCGCCCGCATCGCGTCAGTGGCCTTGTCGATGGCTTGTTGGCGCTGGCGCTCTGCTTCCACGGCCCGCTCGGTCTCGCTCACGCTCTTGCGCGTCTCGTCCTGGGCGCGGCTAAGCTCTTCGCTTTGGTCTCGAAGGCTTTCCGAGGCCTTAGAAACGTTCTCTTTAAGTTCCTTCGTAGCTCCCGAGTAGAGGGCCACGCCCGGCGCGCCAGCTCGTTCCGCGAGCTCGTTCTGCTTGAGTTCTTCGCGCTTCGTCGCCAGCACGCTATTGACGCGCTCCATGGCTTCGCCTTCACCGGCGACGGCTCGGACATAATCGTCTGCCGCGCCTCCCAGGGCCACATACGCGGCAAGCGCGCCGTCCTGCTCGGCCTTGTTCCGCACCAACTCACGGGTGTGCGCGGTGACTGAGGCCGTCGTGCGGTCCAGAGTCTCCTTGTACTCTTCCACCCGCTGGGTGACTTCGGCCTGCTTCTGGGAGTATGCCGAGAAGGCCGCTGCGAGCAGCGTGACGGCTCCTAGAGCGAGGTTAGCGGGGGAGAGCAGAGCGCCGAAAGCACCGGCCAGGGCCGAGCCAGCGTTCTTGGCTAGGGTGGAGAGCTTGAAGACTCCCGTGCCCGCGTTAGCCGAGGCTTTGCCGACTTCGGTCAGTGCGTTACCGGCGTTCTGGGCGGCTGGGCCGAAAGTTTTCAGCTCGTTGCTCACGCCCTTCGCGGCTGGAACGATGTTCGAGGCCATGGCCGCGCCAACGCCTGCCGTGCTCTTCTCGACCCTGGTCCACACCGTGCCCATGTCCTGGACCTGGGCGACCAGGTTCGTGATGACTCGGCCGGACATCGCCCCAAGGTCAGTGAACTTCGAGACCAGGGGAGCGAGAGGCCCGTGGAGGGCTGCGAGGGCCGTTATGGCCGCGAGAATCGGTGTAGGTAGGTTCGCGAACGATGCTGCCAGCTCAGCTCCGGCCGTTGCGACCGGGGCCAGGGCCGAGAGGACTGAGACCAGGGCGGGGGCCAGGGGTGAAATGTTCGTGAGGAACGTTCCGAGGCCTTTCGCGCCGGACTCTAAGGCAGGGGAGAGGTCTTTAATGAGCCGGATTGCTAGGTCTGCGAGCTGCTTCGCAGTGGAGGCGAGGATCTTCTCGCCCGGCTTGAAAGCCTCGCCAAACGCGCTGCCCGCCTTGCGCAGTTCAGGGCTCGCGGCTATCAGCGCGGCCACTCCCACGGTTAGCGGCCCCATGGCTGAGGCCAGCTGGCCGATCACCGGGATAGGCTGGAGCGCAAACGTCATGAGGGCGGCGGTCGTTCCGCCGATCAGAGGCGTGTAGGAGGTGAGCTTTTCGAGCTGCGCACCGGCGCGGGCTGCGTCGAACTTTTTCAGCGCGTTGTTCGCTGCGTCAAGGCCCTTGGAAATGTTCTTGAAAGCGGGGCTGAGGAAGTCTTCAATACCGCCCTGGGCTTCGCGCAGGCGCTTCTGGAAGGTTCGCAGAACATCCGCTAACTTATTGCCCCACTCGACAGCCCGGCCACCTCCAGCCGGATCGATGAACATCTTGCCGATGTCCGCGCCGATGTCACGGTTAGCGGCCTTGATACGGTCTGCAGCTCCAGACCACTGTTGCTTAATCGCGTCGGTCGCTCCGCCGAACTTTTCCATCATGCCCTTGGTCAGAGCATCGATAGCCTGGTCTGCGTCGATCTGGTTTTTCGAGATCATGGTCTTGACTTCGGCGCTGGACTTGCCGAAAGCCTTACCGATGATCTCAGCGGCGTTGATGCCGCGCTGGCCCAGCTGGATCAGGTCTTGGCCGGTGATCTTCCCGGCGGCCTTGATCTGGGCGACAACGAAAGCCAGATCTGCGAGCTGTTGCGAGCCGCCACCGGAGGCGGCCACGGCGTTCTGCATCGCGTCGAGCAGCGGGATGACCTTCTCGACCTCGACACCGAAGGCGATCAGCTGTTGCTGGGCGCTAATAAAAGTCGCTTTGCTAAACGGTGAGTTCTGCGCGAGCTTGCCGAGCTTCTCCATCTGCTCGTTCACAGCCTTCTGGCTGCCGAGCATGGTTTTAAGAGCCGCGTTAGCGTTCTGTTGCATCGCGTTGTACGCCAGGCCGGTGCTCAGTGTGTTCTTGCCGAGAGCGGCCACGCCTACCGTGGTTGCAGCGGCTGCAGTTGCTGCGACCTGCAGGGAGGCTTTCGCGCTGCGGCCCAGGGAGTGGAACACGCGGTCAACCACTCCGCCCTGAGCCTGCACATCTGTGGTGAAACGCTGAGTGCGGCGCGTGGCCGCGTCCATCCCAGCTGTGAAGCCCTTATCATCGACCGTGATTTTTGCGATCAGGGTGCCAAGATCAAGCTGACTCATATCGCGTTTCGCCTTTCTGTATTCGGTTTACTGTGGTGGCGGAAAAAGCCGGGCGAGACGGCTTTCCGGGATATCAAGAAGTCTCATAACCAGGGAGTGGAACCAGGGCCAGGGCGACTCCATGGCCTGCCAGTCAGCGAGGCCATAGAACTGCATGAGGTCCGCTGCGACGTACTCCCACCGGGCCGCGATTTCAGCCCAGGCGGGCGCACTGTCTTGGGGCTGCGGAGAGACAGGCTTCAGATCCTCGGGTATCAGGTAGTCCTCGTACAGCGGCGTTCCGTCATCGCAGTATCCGACGATCTCACCAACGCCATACGGTGCCCACTCTTGGCTTGTTAACGGCCTTTTGGGGCGTTGTCCTCGGTCTGGAAGGCGTGAGCCATGAAAAGCTCCACGGCGGCCTCGTTACCGCCGTTAGACCAGTAGATCAGCGCGGCCTGGGTGGCTAGGAAGATGAAAGGGGCTGGGCAGTCCGAGTTTGCGAGGCGGTCGTACTCTGCTTCGCCTAGCAGCATTCGGGATAGTTCTTCGTTTGTTTCCGGCCAGCCGTTGATCTCGATCTCGCCCTGGGAGGTTCCGGCGGCTTCAGCGCCCACGCGCTCCAAGAACTTCTGAATGAGCAGCCCGGTGCGTGTGTTCGGGACGGGGCTCGTAAACTCCCAGTCGCCGATTTTGAGGGTGAGGGGTTCGTAGGGTGCGTATTTGGTCAAATCAAGCATGAGGGGAGATGCCTTTCGAGATAGAGGGGTATATGAGAGACCGCCCGCCCCTGGGAGAACTAGTCAGAGGCGGGCGGTGTGCAGGGTGACGATCAGGCGGGCAGTACGCCGACGGCCTTCGCAGGGTTGGCAATCGACTTGCGCGCGCCCTGCCC
>ERZ772974.2843-NODE-2843-length-10387-cov-4.214673_pt1 | contig 10387 bp, 9 predicted proteins | sample MGYA00580671_ERZ772974 | MGnify/ENA primary metagenome ERZ772974 (study PRJEB29015, sample SAMEA2738065) | human oral metagenome | biome: human oral; feature: human-associated habitat; material: saliva | place: China | collected 2218 ... | reverse complement strand
ATGTGAGCTACAACATCAGCTCCAATAGCACGCGCATCACCAAGCTCAACGCTGTCGAAGTCCCCGGCTATCAGGGTGTCCCCACGGGGGGCGTCACGGGTGGTACGGGTACGAATGTACAGATCCACTCCGTCGGCTATGCCCCTGGCACCTTCTTCGTCTACGAGCAGAAGTACGATGCTAACGGCAAGCCGCTGGAAGGTCAGTTCGTAGACCGCCACAAGGATGGTGTCATCAACGAGCAGGATAAGTATCGTGCCCATAGCCCCGAGCCTAAGGTGACGATGGGGCTCTCTACGAGCTTGACCTTCGACCGCTGGACGCTCTCGACGGCACTCCGCTCCAGCCTCGGTAACTACATCTACGACAACGTATCGTCTTATATGGCGACCCATACGGCTGTCCTGAACTCGGGTAACTTCTTCCGCAATACGACTCCAGAGATCAATATCTCTAACTTCAAGAACAATGATGATAAGCAGTTCGTCTCGGACTACTACCTCCATCGTGCTTCGTTCCTGAAGATGGACAACCTGACGCTGGCTTATGACTTCGGTCGTCTCTTCGGTCGTACCTCTCTGCGTGCTTCGGCTACGGTGCAGAATGTCTTCACGCTCTCTCCCTACAAGGGTATTGATCCCGAGCGTGCTATTGACTTCAGCCTCTATCCTATCCCACGCACCTACTCGCTCAATCTTTCTCTCACGCTCTAATCCCCATAGCTAAATTATGAGTACAGATAAGAAGATGCTCCGCCGTAGCCTGACCGTGCTTAGTCTGGTCGGTGCCCTCGGTCTTAGCTCTTGTGTCAAGGATTTGGATCGCTTCCCTACCAATGGAGATACCTCGAAGACCGTCTATAGCTCTGCAGATAAGACCGCTCAGGCTTTTGCTAAGGTCTACGGTGCTTTTGGTCTCACTGGGAATGGTGATGGAGGTGACATCGCTGGTATCGATGAAGGGGCGAGCGACTTCGTTCGCGGTCTCTTCAACCTCCAAGAGCTGCCTACGGAGATGGCTGCGTGTGCTTGGGGTGACAATGGCGTGCAGGACTTGCACAAGCACTCTTGGTCTGCGTCCAACGAGGTCGTAGGTGGTGTCTATTACCGCTCACTCTTCCAGATCAAGCTCGCTTCAGACTTCCTGAAGCAGACGGCTGATAAGGCTAATGATGCTACGATCCGCACCTACCGTGCCGAAGCTCGCTTCCTGCGTGCCTATCAGTATTGGGTGCTGATGGACCTCTTCGGGAATCCTCCTTTCGTCGATGAATCCACGCCTACGGGTAAGGTCTATCCTCGTCAGATCAGCCGTGCCGAACTCTTCTCTTATATCGAGAAGGAGCTGAAGGCTATTGAAGGGGAGCTCAGCACGCCACAGGCTGCCGTCTATGGTCGTGCTAATCAGGCTACTGCCTGGGCACTGCTCTCCCGCCTCTACCTCAACTCTGAGGTCTATACCGGGAAGGCTCGCTATGCCGAAGCTGCGACCTATGCCGAGAAGGTTATTACCTCGGGTAAGTATAGCCTGAAGTCGGACTACGCTCAGCTCTTTATGGCGGACAACGATCAGAATAACCCTGAGGTCTTGCTCTCGGTGAACTATGATGGTCAGCTCTCGCAGAACTGGGGTGGGATGACCTTCCTCATTAACTCCTCCACGAGCGCTAATGCCAAGGCCGCTACCAAGGTCAATATGGGCGTCAATGGTGGATGGGGCGGTAACCGTGGTACTAAGGGGCTCTGGGAACTCTTCAAGGACGCAGAAGCTAAGGACAAGCGTGCCCTCATTACTCCTGGGGCTTCGCTGGAAATCTCTGACCTGACGAAGTTTGACGAAGGGGTCTATGTCTATAAGTTCCGCAACGTCACCTCTAAGGGTGCTAACGGTAAGGACGGTGACCGCGCCGATAGCGATTTCCCGCTCTTCCGTCTGGCTGAGCTCTACCTGAACTATGCTGAAGCGGCTATCCGTGATACAAGTGTCGATAAGGCAAAGGCTCTTGGCTACCTCAATAAGGTACGTGAGCGTGCTTATGGCTCCGATGCGGGTAACTACAAGGCACTCCCCGACCTCAACGAGATGCTGCGCGAGCGTGGCCGTGAGCTTTACTGGGAGGGTCAGCGTCGTACCGACCTGATCCGCTTCGGTAAGTTCGTCTCTGGTGACTATCTCTGGCCTTGGAAGGGCGGTGTGAAGGATGGTGCTGCTGTGAAGGAGATTTACAAGCTCTATCCTATTCCTGAAGCTGACCGCCAGGCTAATCCTGCCAACCTCAAGCAGAATACTGGGTACTAACCCGCGGTAGGAGCTGGCTCCACTGGCTTGCCCCGAGGGGTGAGCATACACTGAAGACTTGCCCTCGAGTGCCCTTGTGGAGCTCGAGGGCAAGTTGCTTTTGGGGCGATGGTGCTGAGAGGAGGGATGCCACCTATATTGGTTGACGAGCGAACCTATATAGCTTTGCGTCGTGACCTATATTGGTCGGTGGAGCGACCTATATAGCTTCGTTCGTTGACCAATATAGCTTCACAGCACCTCGCTCGGGTTGATGTCATTGCCCTTCCTTTGTAGAATAAGTCTAATGTATTTGTGTTGTGGGAGGATGTGAAGAGTGGCACTTCCTTTATCTTCCTGCTCCATGGGCGGGAGCCTTATAATAGCTCAGGGATGAAAAAGTGTACCTTTGCTCCAAAATACATGGGTACCCTTTCCTTTACTGAAGGTATCAGAACTTGCACCCTTTAGGATTATGTCAGTAAGGTTAGGCTAATGGGTCTCTACGCCTTTGTGAAGGGCGTGGATGGGGGCTTGTTGTCTGACAGGGCAGTGCAAGGCCTTGATACCACGATGAGTACTCCTCTGCGCCCTTCTTCTATACCCGCTTATAAGAGTATTACCAATGAAGAAGGAACAGATTCGTAATCACGAGATTCATCGATTGTCGGCTTCGGGTGGCTATGTCTTTCCGAAGTATGTCACTCAGCTACTCAATTTAGTCAATAGTAATGCACAGGGGACACGACCTCGAGTCGTGGGACAAATGACTGAACTGCTTGAAGAGTCTGGCGCAAGAACTGAGGCTGAATGGCGATCTTACTATGATGAACACATGCCTAATGGGATAGCTGCAGCTACGAGTCGGATCAAGCAAAAACTTGTAGAGATGCGGCGGGCTATGAACTCCATTACAGATGAGATGGTCGAGGCCTGGGTTCGTGATTTGGTCTACACGAAGACGTTTACAGGACTTCGTGTGCAAGAGGTAATTCTTGCTTACTTAGCAGAGAAGGTAGGAGCTTCATATCGCATAGCTACAGTGGAGGAAGAAGCAAAGGGTATCGATGGATGGATCAATGATCACCCCGTTCAGGTGAAGCCGATTACCTATAAGACTGCGATGATGCGATCGTCAGAAGTGATAAATGCTCCTATCGTCTATTATGAGAAGAAACGAGAAGGAGTGTCGATCGAATATCCAGATGAGATCCTCGGGCTATAAGCTTTAGGAGGCTTTATGCAAAAAGGGAGCCTTCTTTGTCTATTGGTAGCTCTTGTATAGGATAGTCTTCTAAATAAGAGGTTGTGATCTTGAGCTCGGTCGTGGTATGATCATCGACACAGATCTTGTCAAGATAGTGTAGGGTGAGGTCGGTCTCTTGGCTGGTCATGACAGGGCAAGAGATGTGGTCATTATAGTATTTGACTTCTTTACCTTGCTTGATCCTTTCGTTGATGAAGCGCACATGCTGCTGATAACGTTCGTGGATGAAGGCGTTGGCCACCGAGGCTGGTAGAGAGGTGATCACTTCCTGTATCGCAGGTCTGAGGAGCGGATCGATTTCAATGCCGATACTATTGCGCTCAGAGAGGATGGTCGCAAGGGTAGTTGTTCCTAATCCAGCGAAGGGATCGAGTACAGTATCTCCTCGCTCAGAGAACATATTGACTAAGCGGTAGGGTATTTCGGTGGGGTAGGACGCGTTGCGTGTCCGAGAGATGGCACTTTGTATTTTCTGCTTGGTACCTCGTATCTCCCAGAGGTCAGAAAACCAGATGTTGCGTTCCTCCCAGAAAAAGGAGCTTTTACGACGGTTGGCTTTAGCGTGGGGGGTCATATATTTCTTCTTCCCACCCTTCCTGAAGATAAGTATCCATTCATGCTCTAGCGTTACATAGGCTCCGCAGGGAAGCATGCCGCTTCCCATGAATTTATTGGGAGCATTAGTTGGCTTATGCCAGAGGATGCGTGGTAGGGGCGTGAATCCGAGTGCTTCGCATGCCTGAGTAATGCGCGTACTATTATTATACATAGCAAATTCCCCATTGATAGAGCGTGTAGCATCTCCGATGTTGATGCAAAGGAAGCTCCCCTCCTTAAGGACCCTAAAGCATTCGCTCCATACGGGATCTAGTATTTGATGCATGAGCTCAAATGCTTGCTTGGGCTGATTTTCTTTTAGCGCTCTTGCGATCTCGCAGTTCTGCTTCCCGAGGATGTCATCCCACATCTCTATCATTGGATAGGGGGGAGATGTGACGACAAGATGAACAGATTGATCATCTATATGCGCCATATCTTGAGCTGATTGGAAGTAGAAGCGGTGGGTGGTCATACTATGATTATGTTAGTCTTGTCTGCAGCTTAAGCCGTGTAGTTCGTAAGCTCCGTATAGGGAATTCTATTGCGGTGCAAAAGTATCCATTATTTATAAAAGGGGGCAGTTGTATAAAAGACTTGGATTGGATTGATGTAGCCCTTTTATGGTGGACGGCAAAGGATCATAGGGCAGATTTGCTCTTCCTTTATGATGCCCCAGCTCCCGCCAAAAAAGCGTACCTTTGCGCCGTAAGGAATGACGACGCTATGACCCAGGCAGAAGACGCACAGCTCCAGCGATTAGAAGTCAATATCCGACGCCTCGTCGATATTGTCGCCGAGCAGAACGCTAAGCTCGTTCGGCTCAAGGAGCAGCTTCGAGAGCAGGGGGAGGCTTTGGCTGTGATGCAGCGAGAGCTCGACAAAGCGCGGCAACAAGAGGCGACTTCCGCCTTGGCCTCTGCCCTGACCTCTACCGAGGCTTCGGGGCTTGACCGAGCATACGGACGCCAACTCTTGGATCAGATAATCAGTGAGGTAGACCGCTGCATCCAGCAGCTGTCCTCCGAATAAAGACTTATAGCGTAGGCTGACCGCTCCCCGTGGACGGTGGCTTGCACCTATATATATTATGGCTATAGACACGGATCCCGAGGCACTCCAGCGCATCTCGATGGTCGTCAACGACGCACGAATATCCCTGCGTGTGCCCCGCCGTGAAGAGCACTTCTACCGCAAGGCCGGTGAAGAGCTTGCCCATACGATGCGCCTCTATCGGGAGAAGTATCCCAATCGCTCGGAGGTGCCCATCGAAGGCTACTTGTCTATGGCTGCCATCGACATAGCGACCCGCTACCGCCAGTGCATGGAGGCGCTCGAGGAGCGCACCCAGCATCTGGCTCCGCGCCTCGAGGCCATCAACGACTCCTTGGATGCGCTGATCGCCGACGCACGCCGCTTGATCGATACTGAGAGCTGAGCCCAGCACCGCCACAGCGTCCCTTCCTTCATCACTACTTTTTATCACAGACAAGGAATGGGAACCATTACAATCATCATCATTTGCTTGGGTGCGCTACTTCTTGGCGCAGCCCTTTCATGGCTTGTGTCCGAGAAGCTCCTCGGGCAGAAGACGCGTGCCGTCCTCTCCGAAGCAGAGCGTGAAGCAGAGGTACTTAAGCAAAAGAAACTCCTCGAAGTCAAGGAGAAATTCCTCCAGCTCAAGGGCGACCTCGAGCAGCAGGTAGCGCAGCGCAACAATAAGCTCAAGCAGATCGAGGGGCGACTTAAGACCCGCGAACAAGAGCTCACTCAGCGCCACAACGAAGTGGAGAAGCGCAACCAGGAAATCGATATACTCAAGGAAAAGCTGGCTCTACAGAGCGAAGGTATCGAGCTAAAGAAGGAGGAATACGACGTTAAGAAAGCCGAGTACGAAGAGAAGAAGGCCGAGCTCGAACTCCTTCGTCAGAGCGAACAGAAGCGCCTCGAGGCCATCGGAGGTCTCTCCGCTGACGAGGCGCGCGAACGACTCATCGAGAGTCTGCGTGCTGAAGCTAAGGACCAAGCCCAAGGCTATATCAATGAGATCATCGAAGAGGCGAAGATGACCGCCAACAAGGAGGCCAAGAAGATCGTCGTGCAGTCCATCCAGCGTCTGGCTACGGAGACGGCCATTGAGAACTCCGTCACCGTCTTCCACATCGAGAGCGACGAGATCAAGGGCCGTATCATCGGTCGTGAAGGCCGTAATATCCGCGCCCTCGAAGCTGCTACAGGGATTGAGATCATCGTTGATGATACTCCCGAGGCCATCGTGCTGAGTAGCTTCGACCCTGTGCGCCGTGAGGTGGCACGCCTTGCCCTGCATCAGCTGGTGCAGGATGGTCGCATTCACCCTGCACGCATCGAGGAAGTGGTCTCCAAGGTGCGTAAGCAAATCGAAGAAGAAATCATCGAGACGGGAAAGCGCACCGTCATCGACCTCGGTATCCACGGGATGCACCCCGAGCTTATCCGCCTCATCGGTAAGATGAAGTATCGCTCTTCCTACGGCCAGAATCTCCTGCAGCACTCCCGTGAGACTGCCAATCTTTGTGCTATTATGGCCAGCGAATTAGGCCTTAACCCCAAGCAGGCTAAGCGTGCTGGTCTTCTGCACGACATCGGGAAGGTGCCCGACGATGAGCCCGAACTGCCACACGCCCTCCTTGGGATGAAGCTCTGCGAGAAGTACAAGGAGAAGGCAAACATCTGCAACGCCGTCGGAGCACACCACGAAGAGATCGAGATGGAGAGCCTCATCGCTCCTATCGTGCAGGTCTGTGATGCCATCAGTGGCGCACGCCCAGGGGCACGCCGTGAGATCGTCGAAGCCTACATCAAGCGACTCAATGACCTTGAGCAGCTTGCCCTCTCCTACCCAGGGGTGGTGAAGACCTACGCCATCCAGGCGGGTCGTGAACTCCGCGTCATCGTGGGAGCAGAGAATACGGACGACAGCAGCATTGCTACGCTTTCCTCCGAAATCGCCAAGCGCATTCAGGACGAGATGACCTACCCCGGACAGGTCAAGATCACGGTGATCCGCGAGACCCGCAGCGTCAGCTACGCTAAGTAGCCCCTATGTGGACGGTCGCTATTCCTACTTTTTAGGTAGGACGGGCAACCAAATTCCACTGTTTTGTGTTTATAGAGCAGGAGGAATAACCATTTATAGTTAATTAATGCAAGATAACGATCAGATTATCGACGAGGTCACCTCGAGCGATTACAAATATGGCTTCACCACCGAGATCGATACCGAGACCATCGGCAAGGGGCTGAGCGAGGAGACCGTTCGCCTCATCTCGGAGAAGAAAGGTGAGCCGGAGTGGCTCCTGCAGTTCCGCCTTGAGGCTTATCGCCATTGGCTTACCCTCGAGCAACCCGACTGGGCGCTGCTGAATATCCCCCCTATAGATTACCAAGATATCATCTACTACGCCGCTCCGAAGAAGAAGGAAGGGCCGAAGAGCCTCGATGAGGTCGACCCTGAGCTCCTGCGCACCTTCGAGAAGCTCGGCATCCCCCTCGAGGAGCAGAAGATGCTCTCGGGTATTGCTGTCGATGCGGTGATGGACTCCGTCTCGGTCAAGACGACCTTCCGTGAGACACTGGCAGAGAAGGGCATCATCTTCTGCTCCTTCAGCGAAGCTGTGCGTGAGTACCCCGAGCTGGTGAAGAAGTATCTGGGAGCTGTCGTACCCTACACGGATAATTACTTTGCTGCGCTGAACTCCGCCGTCTTCAGTGATGGCTCCTTCGTCTACATCCCGAAGGGAACACGCTGCCCGATGGAGCTCTCGACCTACTTCCGTATCAACGCCATCAACACGGGGCAGTTTGAGCGTACGCTCATCGTCGCCGACGAAGGTGCTTATGTGAGCTACCTCGAGGGCTGTACCGCTCCCCAGCGTGACGAGAACCAGCTACACGCTGCCATCGTCGAGATCATCGTGGAGAAGGATGCCGAAGTGAAGTACTCTACCGTGCAGAACTGGTATCCTGGCGACAAGGAAGGTAAGGGCGGTGTCTACAACTTCGTGACCAAGCGCGGTCACTGCCGTGGGGCGAAGTCGAAGCTCTCTTGGACGCAGGTCGAGACGGGCTCCGCTATCACGTGGAAGTACCCCAGCTGCGTACTCGAAGGCGATGACTCCGTCGCCGAATTCTACTCCGTGGCTGTCACGAACAACTTCCAGCAGGCCGATACGGGTACGAAGATGATTCACCTCGGGAAGAACACCCGTAGCCGCATCGTCTCCAAGGGTATTAGTGCGGGCAAGAGTCAGAATAGCTACCGTGGCTTGGTCTATGTCGGGCCCAATGCAGAGAATGCACGCAACCACTCGCAGTGCGATAGCCTCCTGCTCTCCGACCGCTGCGGTGCACATACCTTCCCCTACGTCCACGTCGACAATGACACGGCGATCATCGAGCACGAAGCCACGACGAGCAAGATCAGTGAAGACCAGATCTTCTACTGCCAGCAGCGTGGTATCGGTGTCGAAGAAGCCGTGGGGCTCATCGTCAATGGCTACGCTAAGGAAGTAATGAACAAGCTCCCGATGGAGTTCGCTGTCGAGGCTCAGAAGCTCCTGAGCATCTCACTCGAAGGCTCCGTAGGCTAATCCCCATCACCCCAACATTAGGAATATATAGATATGCTTAAGATAGAGAACCTCCACGCATCTATTGGAGATAAAGAGATACTCAAGGGAATTAACCTCACCGTAGGCAAGGGCGAGGTACACGCTATAATGGGGCCCAACGGCTCGGGGAAGAGCACTCTCTCCTCCGTATTGGTAGGGCATCCTAACTTCGAAGTCACCGAAGGCTCTGTCACCTTCGAGGGTGAAGACATCCTCGAGCTGGAGCCCGAAGAGCGCGCTCACCTCGGTCTCTTCCTCAGCTTCCAGTATCCTGTCGAGATCCCTGGGGTCAGCATGGTTAACTTCATGCGCGCCGCACTCAACGAGCGTCGCAAGGCTGCAGGCCTTGACCCACTCCCTGCTGCGGACTTCCTCAAGCTGATGAAGCAGAAGCGCGAACTTGTCGAGCTGGATAATAAGCTCGCCAGCCGCTCCGTCAACGAAGGCTTCTCCGGTGGTGAGAAGAAGCGCAATGAGATCTTCCAGATGGCTATGCTTGAGCCCAAGCTCGCTATCCTCGACGAGACGGATAGTGGTCTGGATATCGACGCCCTGCGCATCGTCGCTAAGGGTGTCAATGAGCTCCGTAGCCCCGAGAACTCTACCATCGTCATCACGCACTACCAGCGTCTCCTGGACTATATCCGCCCCGACTTCGTCCACGTCCTCTACAAGGGACGCATCGTGTGTAGCGGTGGCCCTGAGCTGGCGCTCGAGCTCGAAGAGCGTGGCTACGACTGGATCAAGGAAGAGGTAGAAGCATAGTCGAGGCTATGGAAGCAATCACTAAGAAGTACCTCGACCTCTTCGCTGCCCACAGCGAAGCGTTTCAGGAGGCTCCACAGCTCCTCAATCACTACCGCGAAGCAGCCTATGATGCCTTCGCTCGTCTGGGGCTTCCTCGCTTCAAGAGCGAGGACTACCAGCGTACCGACCTTCCCACGATCTTCTCCGAAGACTGGAAGCTCCACCTCGTGGATGGGGCTCCCTACTGGGCTTCGCAGGCCTTCGCTCCTGGCATCTTCATCGGTGCTCTTTCGGACTTCGTGCGCCTTCATCCTGAGCTCGCTCAGGAGTACTACGGCCGTATCGCTCCCATTGCTACCGATGGACTTGTAGCACTGAATACCCTCTTCGCCGCCGAAGGGCTGGTCATCTACCTCCCACGTGGGGCGAAGATCCCTGGTCATATCGAGCTCAGCTACATCCTGCCACGTCTTGCGGGACATATCTCCGTGGAGCGTGCCCTCATCATCCTCGAGGATGAAGCCGAGGCTACGCTACACTTCCGTGACTGCCCCGAAGAAGGAGGACGTGCTCTGGCACTGCGCACCATCGAGGTCTATGTTGGCCGCCGTGCTCGCTTCTCCCTCATCGAGCGCGAGGAGTCGCCAGCGACGAATGTCCGCATCTCTTCGCTCTACGTGCGTCAGATGCAGGAGAGTGTCGTTGACCTCAGCGGTGTCACCCTGCGCAATGGTGTGACGCGCAACAACTACTTTGTCACCCTTGCCGAAGAGCGTGCTGACCTCAAGATCTCGGGCTTTGCCCTGACGAGTGGTGCAGCGCACGTGGATAACTTCTCCTACATCGA
>ERZ772974.2841-NODE-2841-length-10392-cov-17.464158_pt1 | contig 10392 bp, 9 predicted proteins | sample MGYA00580671_ERZ772974 | MGnify/ENA primary metagenome ERZ772974 (study PRJEB29015, sample SAMEA2738065) | human oral metagenome | biome: human oral; feature: human-associated habitat; material: saliva | place: China | collected 2218 ... | reverse complement strand
TATGATGAGAAAGAAAAACTAATTCATGATATCTTTAGCAAAAGTAGAATTGTTGGTACTGAGTTGTTTGCATTAGACATAGAGATTGCCAAATCCTTATTAGCTTCTTTAGACGGCAAACAAATTTATCCTAAGGATAAAAGTAAAAAAGAAGTATTCAAAGAATCTACAGAAGAAATAAAACTTAAAACTGAGGGCGGATTTGTTCCGGATGGGGAGTATGTATTAAATCGTAGCATAAAAGGTTTCGGAAAAGTAAATGGGAAAGCCATAGTTAAAGATGGAGTATTCACAGTATTAAAAGGAAGTTTTTGTGGTAATACCGGCAAAGGCTATATCCCATCTATTAGAAGAAATGCAAAAATAAAAGACCATATTTTACAAGAAGATATTGCATGTACGAATCCATCAAGTGCCGGTTGGATAATTATTGGAAAATCCAATAATGGATGGATAGAATAGAGAGATTTAAAAGGAAATCCTATCGAAATATATAGAGATAAAGAAAAATAGTTGATACTCAGGTTATATGTTATAAAAAATAACGAGAGATTCGCTTATGTCAAATTTAAAAGCAAAAGAATATAAAAAATTTGAAAATATTAAGTATATCAGAGAAGATGGAAGCGAGTATTGGAGTGCAAGAGAACTTGCTGCTGTACTTGATTATTATCAGTGGAGAAACTTTCAAAAGGCATTTATAGAGTATCATTGATTTCGGAAAGCTTAAAATTTCGAGAGATATAGTAATTATATTCGCAAGGAAATAGCTAATGTAAGTAATGGAATAGAAAGATTGAAAAACTTATGAAGACATCGATAAAGGGGCTGTTAAGGGACAATTTAATATGGATATGTTTTTTAGGGATTGGATTATTATTTGCAGGACAGGTTATTTCAAGTTTCATCGATCCGTTTCCTCTTCCGAATTATTTCAATAATAATTTCAAATTTACATTTAATATATACGCTAATTTTTGGGGAATTTGGATTGCGTTTATTTTATTCTGTATAATTTTCAAGAAGAAAAACAAAGTAATTTTAAACTCTATTAAATATAACAGAACTTGCAATAATTTTAAAATGTTGATATTAGGATTTTTGACAGGTTTTGTCCTGAATGGATTTTGTGCAACAGTTGCAATTTTACACGGGGATATTAAGCTTACTTTTTACAAGTTTGAAATAGTGAACCTAATTTTATTATTTATTGTAGTTTTCATTCAGTCTTCGAGCGAAGAATTGATTTTTAGAGGATTTATTTATCAAAGACTGAAAAATAGATATAAGAACACTGAATTTTCAATAATCATAAACTCAATATTGTTTGCATTACTTCACTTGGGAAATAATGGAATATCAGCTTTTGGATTTATAGATATACTACTTTCCGGTGTATTTTTTAGTTTAATGTTTTGTGCATTTGACAGTATTTGGCTTGTTATGGCATGTCATACAACATGGAACTTTACACAAAACATTCTATTAGGGTTACCAAATAGCGGAACAATATCTAAATATTCCCTTTTTATGATGGATGTAAATTCCGCAAAAAGCAGTTTTGCCTTTGATAAAAATTTTGGCTTGGAAGGGGCCGCGCTCTCAATAATACTAATGTTTACAGGGTGTATGATAATGTATATTTATTGCAAAATAAACAATAAGTTTGTCTTCAGACTGCGTAATTGCAGTGACGAAAATAAATGCAATATGGACAATTCAAGATTAAAAAAGGACTCGGTTCAATAAACTGGAAGGAATGCAATACAGATGATATTCTCGATGTATTGTTTAGATATTGATTTAGTTTGTTCGTCAGTAGCTAAAAGTAAATATTATGACATTTTAAATATAGATTCTGGCGTTCAAGATACAAAGATTCTATTAGAAGCAAATTATAAAGCTATAAAAAAACGCGAAAATATTTTAAAAATAATAGAAGACTTAAAGCCTAGGAATTATCCTGAAAGTTTTAATAAAATTAAAAATGCAATTATTGAAGATATCAATGGAGATTAAAAGCTCTATGAAGTACTTTTGAGGTATTTTGTTAAAAATATACCTATAAAATCAGTGAAATTTTGTAGTGGGTGCAAATGAAAGTCTTGTAAATTCTTATTTTATAATAGTTAGCAGGTTTTTTATGAAGAGTGGGAATAATGCGGTGTAACTTAGAATTATTAGGAGTATAACGACGACATAATTCTTAGATACAGCGTATGCAACAAGAACTTTAATCTTAACTAGCAACGCGAGGAAAAGATTATTAGTTCTAACTGTTAACATAGTGAGATATATAAAACCCCTAGTTTATAAGGGGTTTTATTTTAGTTGTAACTAAAAAGGTAACTCAACCCGAGAAACCTTATTTAAACAGCATTTTAAAAGTTATATATAGACTTAAAATAACATAAAACACTTTGGATTGTCTCCAAAGTGTCTCCAAAATAAACTAAAAGTGAAACCTACAAGTTGGATAAAATTTTCTTTCTTGTAGGTTTTGCTCTGTAAAATATAGTGCAGTATTAATCATCTATGGTATAATAAAAAAGTACAATAAATTATGGTAAGGAATAGGAATTAATGGCAAAAAAAGAAGTAAATACAGACCTTTGGGTTTATGATTTATTAAAAGAAGCGAAAATAAATGATAAGTTTACTGCACAAGGTAGTAATATAAAAGAAATTCACGAAGCATTGCAAACAGCGTCAAAGCGTGGAACTGGTAAAGTAGGATTTCCTGAATATGTAGGTGTAGTAAAAAATTTTTTAATAGTAATAGAAGATAAAGCTGATACGCATAAACATATAGATTTAACAGATAAAGAAATAATCAGTGAAGAAGTAGCTAGTGTTTGTGATTATGCAGTAAATGGTGCGTTGTTTTATGGGAAGCACCTTGCTAAAAACACAAGTTATAAAGAAATTATTGCTTTAGGGATTAGTGGTAATGAAAAAAATCATAAAATAACACCTATCTATATAGACGATAGAGGAAATTATAAAGTTCTTGATGATTTAGAAACTCTAATCTCATTCAGTGAGAAAAATATTGATGAATACTATACAAAAGAAATTTTAAAAGAGGACACTCAAAAAGAAAAAGAAACAGCAGAAATTTTGAAAGATGCTAGTGTTCTTCATGAAGATTTAAGAAATTACGGGAATTTAGAGGAGAAAAATAAGCCACTAGTTGTATCTGGAATACTTCTTGCACTTAGGGAAGTTGAGTATAAAAATTTCAGTATTGACAGTTTAATTGGAGATACACAAAAAACTGACGGTCAAAAAATATATGACGCTATTGAGGCAAACTTGGGGCGTGCAAATGTTTCGCCACAAGTTAAGAAAAATAAATTGCTAAGTCAATTTTCTATTATCCGTGATAATGTAAAAATTAATGAAGTAAATCCAAATTTAGGAAAGACGCCGTTAAAACATTTTGCAGATTTTTTATACGAAAGTATCTATCATAGTATAAAATATAATAATAGTTCTGAAGATTATCTTGGTAGATTTTATGGGGAGTTCATGTCGTATAGTGGAGGAGACGGGCAAAACTTAGGAATCGTACTAACTCCTAAACATATTACTGAACTGTTTTGTGATTTGTTAGATTTGAAACCAAGTGATAAAATACTTGATCCATGCTGTGGTACGGCAGGATTCTTAATTGCTGCCATGCACAATATGGTGAGTCAGACAGATGATGAGGGTCAAATCAAACACATTAAAAAACACCAACTTTTTGGAATCGAGGAACAATCTTATATGTTTACTATCGCCACTACGAATATGATTTTACGTGGTGATGGTAAAAGTAACTTAGAAAACGGAGACTTCTTAGCAGAAAATCCAGCGCAACTTCAGCTTAAAGGTTGTAACATCGGTATGATGAATCCACCGTATTCGATGGGGTCTAAACAAAATCCTAATTTATACGAAATTAATTTCACAAGACATCTATTAGATTCGTTAGTAGAAGACGGGAAAGCTGCTATTATCGTTCCACAAAGTACCTTCACTGGAAAAACAAAAGACGAACAAAAAATCAAAGAAGAAATTTTAAAAAATCATACATTAGAAGGTGTTATCACCTTGAATAAAAATACTTTCTACGGTGTTGGAACTAATCCTTGTATTGCAATATTTACAGCACACAATAAACACCCTAAAAATAAAGTTTGTAAATTTATAAATTTTGAAAATGATGGTTATATAGTAAGTAAACACGTTGGTCTTATTGATGATGGTTCACATAAAGATAAAAAACAACACTTACTTGATGTATGGTTTGGGAAAAATGAGGCGCCTACTAAATTCTGCGTAGAAACAACAGTTGAAGCAACTGATGAATGGTTACATTCTTTCTATTATTTTAATGATGAAATTCCAAGCGAAGAAGATTTTAGAAAAACCATTGCCGATTACTTAACATTTGAAGTAAATATGATAACTCATGGACGTGGTTATTTATTTGGAATAGAAGATAATGAGGAAGAATATGAAATAAAAGAAACAGTGCTAAAGGTAGCTGAAAGTGAGGAAGATTATGAGTAAGTTAACTTTGGAGAGTGTGGAATGGGGAGAGTTTAGAATAAAAGATTTGTTTGAAATAGAAACGGTAAAAGGAAAACCTATTGAAAATTATAAAAAGGGAGATATTCCATATGTTTCGACGGCTGCAACGAATAATGCCGTAATAAATTTTATTGAAAAAGATAAAAATATTTTAACAAGTGCTTTTGCAATAACTGTAGATCCAATTAAAGGAACTTGTTTTTTTCATGACTATGATTTTGTTGGTAGGGGCTTTAGTGGAGCCTCAGTAAATGTATTGAGAAATATTAACTTAAATAAACATAATGGAATGTTTATATGTTCTTCTATAGAAAAAACTTCAAAATTAAAAGCCTCTTATGGTTATTTATTTAATAGTAATCGATTAAAAATGGCAGTTATACTTCTTCCTATCGACTCTAACGGTAACCCTAACTGGCAATTTATGGAAGATTACATCAAACAAGAGATGAAGGTTCAAAGTAGTAAAGTAGCTTCTTATTACGAAAATAAACTAGTGAAGCTAGGTTTTGAACTACTTGATTATGATGTAGAGTGGAAAGAATTTAAGGTTAAAGACATTTTTGAATTTAAGAAAAAAAGTTCTAAAGGACTAAATTATCTAGAAAAAAGTGATAAAGGTATAAGTTATCTTGGTGCAACTAATAGAAATAATGGGGTTTTAGAATTTGTTAAAGATGATAAAAAATTAAAATATAAAGGAAATTGTATAGCATTCATTAGAAATGGCGAAGGATCTATGGGGTATGCAGTTTATAAAAAAGAAGATTTTATTGCAACACAAGATATTTCTGTTGGATATAATGATAATTTAAATTTATATACGGGAACATTTATAACAACAATTGCAGATAGAGTAAGAGGAAAATATAATTTCGGATATAAAAGAAATCAAAATAGACTAGAAAATGAAATTTTACATCTTCCAATCGACGAAAACGACGAACCTCATTGGGAATATATGAGTCAATTTATGAAAAAGCTAGAAAAAGAAAATATCGAGAAAACGCTTAATCATATATATATATATATATATATATATAATGGTTAAGAAACTTGAAAATAAATACTTATTGAAAAATGTTTCATGGAAAGAATTTTTCATCGAAGATATTTGTGAAATTAAATCAGGAAAAGATATTTACGAACGTGATAGAATTGAAGGACAGACACCGTACGTTACAGCAACAGCAAACAACAACGGTATAGGATATTTTATTTCTAACACTAATGCAACTCTGCAAGAAAAATGTATCTCGGTTAATCGTAACGGTTCGGTTGGATATTCATTTTATCATTCATACCCTGCACTTTTCGGAAATGATACGAGGAAATTAATTCCAAAATACAACGATGATTACGTAGCTAAATTCATCTCGTTTATGATTTCTAGTCAAAAAGAAAAATACGGCTATGGTTATAAAATGGGAACTGCGCGTTTAAAACGACAAAAAATATTACTTCCTATAAATGAAGATGAAGCTATAAACTATGAATTTATGAAGAAGTATATATTAATTCAAGAAATAATTTCTATATATTCAATTTTAGATTACTACAAACAAAATTAATATTAACATAGTTAGTATTTCTTACTGAATTAATAAATTTGACATAGAGCCAATAAAAAAAGACAGGATTCACGGTCCTGTCTCTTTGTCTATGCTTAATCTGTTTGATTTGCTTATATATTAATTTTAAACTAATATTTTCTTTTTGTCAATTCTACTATAAAGATTATAAAAAATAATTTTACGTATTAATTTTTTATCAACAAAAATAACAGTAAACTCTCATTAAACCACTGATATAATAATTTTTTAATAATACTTAATTTACATAAATGTAACTATTTTTAAACCTCTAATCCTAATTATACTTTACACTTTCTACGTAGTATTTAGATTTTTGATTTCCACCTTTATAATCTTTGTTGTTAAGTTTTAGAGTTATAGTTGAAATATTTGTCTTAGTCATTGCGTCAAGAACGTTTATTTTGATACTATCCCCTTCTACTTTCCACTTATCTTTTGCTTCAACTTCTTGTGGATATTTATTTGTTAAAGGCATTCCAACAAAGACAATTTTATCATCACCTTTGTAGTAGTGAATTTCATTTTTTGTTGGATGTAATGGCGATTTTGCCGCTTCAACTTCATACTCATTAAAGTTTGGTCCTTTTAATAGTCCTAAAGCCTCATTCATAGTGTAAGTTTTATCTGAATATTCATTGATAACATCTAGATAATCTTCTTTCGAAATAGTGAACAGTTCATCTCCATTAGGTGATTTCGATTTTTTCACTTTATCTTGTGTAATCCAAGCTAATAGATTCGTTTGTGTTTTTAATCTCGATAAATCATTTCCTGAGATTGCAACTTTATGTATTAATTTTTCTGCTTCTGTTAAGTCGTGAGCAGCTTTTTGTTTATCTTGTTCTGATTTTTTATCTTCTTTTGAAGCATTATTTTGTTCTGATTTATTCTTATCATCTTTTTCTTTATTGGCTTCATTTACCGCACAACCTGTTAGAACTAACGCTCCTGCTGCAAGAACCATAAGTAATTTCTTATTCATATCTAAATTCTCCTTTATCAATAAAGTAAGATATTTTATTGATTATTATTTTACTTTGATATTATTATACCACATTTTCTCTAAATTAAAAAATAACACTCAGAATAATTAACTTTCTGAGTGTTATTGTATATATTTTGATTAAATTACTTTTAATTCAACCTTATCTCATACCTTTATCGTAAGGAACTCCAAGCGCTTCTGGTGTAGAAGTTTTCTTAGAGAAGACGATAAGTGCGATAATTGTCGCTACGAATGGGAACATATTCCAGAATGATACTGGAATTGGAAGATCTGGTGCTAGTATAGACACTTTTTCTGCGAAAACTTTTGTTCCTCCGAAGAACAACGCCGCAAACGTAATTGTAATTGGGTTATATTTACCAAAGATTAAGGCTGCTAATGCCAAGTAACCAAAACCGTATACTGTAATTGCCGCATTAAATCCTTGGCTAAATGTAGTTGCAATAATTGCACCTGCAAGTCCTGCTAAACATCCAGAAATAAATACCCCAATATAACGGTATTTAAATACGTTTAATCCTAATGAATCACTGGCTTGAGGATTTTCCCCAACAGAACGAAGTCTAAGTCCAAATGGACGTTTGTAAATAATATAGTAAGTAAGTGCTACTAACACTATTGCTATAATAATTGTTGGGTATACTGTAAATTTACCAAAAACTGTATATCTAGGGAATCCACTTGCTAATAGTAATTCGTAAGTTCCATTGAAATGGTTAACTAAGAATAATGCGATAGCTGGTGTAATTAAGTTAATCGCTGTCCCTGAGATAACTTGGTCAGCTTTTAAGTTAATACTGATAAATGCGTGGATAAGTGAAAGTAGTCCTCCACATATTGTCGCAGCTAGTAAACATATAACCAATTGAAACATGGTTGGCGCACCTTCGAATGCTGTTAAAGCTATGAAAGAAGCAACAAATGAACCAAAAATTACAAAACCGTCAAGTGCAATATTTACAACCCCACTCTTTTCAGAATAGAAACCACCAATGGCTGCTATTAGAATAGGTACTGTATATTGTAACATTGAGTCTAATAGTGATAATACTGTATCCATTTATTTTTCCCCTTTCTTTTTACTAACTAGTTTATCTAGTAATTTGCTATCAAAAATAGCTTTCGCTGCAACGAATAATACGATTAATCCGATTAAGATGTTCGCGATATCTTTTGGAATACCGATAAACGCTAATTGTGGAGTAAGAACTCCTAGGAATCCGAATAGCAATGCTCCTAAGAATGAACCTAGTGCTGTATTTGCTCCGATAAGTGCAACCGCGATACCCATGTATCCAAACCCTTGGAATGTAGACCCTGCAACTACTTGACCAACAGGTCCCATATTGTAAAGCGCTCCTCCAAGTCCAGCAAACGCTCCTGAAATAGCCATTGAAAGAACAGTGTTTCTATTAACTTTCATACCAACAAATCTAGATGCTGATGGGTTAAATCCTACTGAACGAAGCTCATAACCGAATACTGTTTTTTCCATAACGATATAGAATATAATAACCGCAAAAATAGCTAAGAATAAATCCGTTCCTAAACGGTGGTTATTAAAAATACCTTCTATCAAATCATTTTTTAAATATCCTGAACCGTCACTTGCAACAAGTGGTTGAGAAATAATGTCATTATTTCCACGGATAAATTTAGGCACTGCAAATTGAACAAAGTATAAAGCTGTGTAGTTTAACATAATTGTTACAACTACTTCACTAATATTGAATCTAGCTTTTAAATACCCTGCAATAGCTGCCCAAAGTCCACCAACAATAATACCTGCTAGGATACTTACGATTAGGACTACATAAAAGTTCATACCTTGCATTTTGATGGCAACAATACCTGCAAAAAGTCCACCCATAATGAATTGTCCTTCTGCCCCGATATTGAATAGCCCTGTTCTAAATGCAAAGGCTACTGACAACCCTGTACAAATTAATGGAATTGTCGATACAAAAATTTCGGCTATACTGTTAGAATCGGTGAAAATATCACCCATAACTCCTAATACGTCTCCTGGTGCTGCTCCTATTGCTGAAATAAGAATTGCTCCAATTATAAATGAAGCTAATATTGGTAGCACCGCATTAGTTAAAACTTTCTTTAACATAGGTTCTCCTCTCTACTTCTTAACCCCTGCCATAAGCAGACCAAGTTGTTCTTTTGTTACATTTTCATCATTATCTACAACATCGATAATATTACCATTGTGAATAACCGCTATTCTATCTGATAGAGTTAAAATTTCATCCAAGTCAAATGAAATTAATAGAACACTGTTTCCTTTGTCACGATAATCAATTAACATTTTATGAATACCATTAATAGCCCCTACGTCAAGACCACGAGTTGGTTGAGTAGTTACTAATAGTTTTGGCTGAAGTTCTAATGCACGCCCGATAATAAGTTTTTGTTGGTTACCACCACTCATGCTTCGTGCAGAAATCTTCTCATCACCAGCTTTACGAACATCATATTTTTCACAAATTTCTTTTGCAAATTTAGAAATTACAGGTTTTTTAAGGAATCCATTTTTAGAAAACTTCTCTGTGTAGTAATTTTCTAATACTGAGTTTTCTTCAACGCTGAAATCTAACACTAATCCATCTTTATGTCTATCTTCTGCAATGATTTCTAGGCCTAATTCTTTACGTTTTGCTGTAGAAATTCCATGTAAATCTTTTCCATCAAAGATAATTTTACCTTTTGTTTCTTTAAGTAAAGCATTCAGTACTTCAACAAATTGTTGTTGTCCATTACCATCTACCCCGGCGATACCTAAGATTTCTCTTTCGTGTACGTCAAGATTGAAGTCATGTAAGATATTTTGTTTTTCTTGAGTATCTGCATAAATACCTGATACTTCTAGTATTTTTTTCTTCCCTTCACGAGAACGTTCATACTTGATTATTTCTAAGTCTTTACCAATCATAAGACTTGCTAATTTTTCTTTAGTTGTTTCTGCAACTTCTACTGTTCCAAAATATTCACCACGACGAATAATACTACAACGATCAGCTACTGCCATAATCTCATTAAGTTTGTGCGTAATTAACAGAATAGTTTTTCCTTCTGCTTGAAGGTTTTTAAGAATCGCTAAAAATTCTTCAATCTCCGCTGGTGTTAATACCGCCGTTGGTTCGTCGAAAATTAAAATGTTAGCATCTCTATATAACATTTTTAAAATTTCAACCCTTTGTT